>Ga0209589_1006938_pt1 | contig 18467 bp, 12 predicted proteins | sample CowpeawhiteBW_FD_187525 | JGI IMG/M metagenome (GOLD analysis project Ga0209589, IMG submission 187525) | Root nodule microbial communities of legume samples collected from California USA - Cow pea white BW (SPAdes) (version 2) | ecosystem: Host-associated > Plants > Roots > Nodule | place: USA...
CTAAATGAGCTTAAAACTTAACTTCAGCTGCATCAACAAACGTTAAAATATCCAAAAATAATTTATGCAGCTAAAAATCACTTTTTAAGACATTTTTATCACACAAGCTCAAACAACCTAATTATCAAAATTATCAATTAAATCACTCTTTAGGCACACAAATTCAATTAAATACCCAGAATTAAACATTAAATGAGGGCAAAAATACGTACTCATCATCGGCCTCAACCGACTACATCCCTTGACGATTTGTATTGCTCGTGTGCCGTCTTAGGCAAGTAGTTCCTCTATACTTCTAGGTTACCGGTCTTGGCCGGCTACTCGACTGCCTTGGTATATGGTGACCGTTTTATCATTATTTTGTTAAGTTAGCTTGGTGTGGTACAAAATACAAGGACAAATAGGATCATTTATATATCCTTCTCTTAACAAGTACTTAATAATACAATTACACCACACACATCCTGATTATTTTAATCAATAAAAGAGCTTGTTCAATTTTATTGAATAACCCTCTTTAGAATTTGTCTTGTTGGGAAAATTAAATCCTCTAGGGATTTTCATATATATATATATATATATATATATATATATATATATATATATATCATTTCCAAGAGAACCGTACAAATAGGTTGTAATATCATCCATTAGATTTAAATGTAGACCTTGTTGTGCAACTAGGATTGTTAAATATCACAATGTTGTTGCATCTAATACCAATGAATATGTCTTTTCACAAAAAAATATCAGGTTTTTGTGAACAACCTTGTGCAACCAACCATGCATTGTATCTAACAATTTAATCATTCTTATTTTGTTTTGTGCGCAAAAATCCATATGTACCCAATGGGTTTCACACCCTTAGGTGTGTGAACTATAAGCCCAAAAACCTTTCATTTAGCAAGCAAATCTAATTATGCTTCTTTGCATATTTTCATTTTGGCGAATCAATTCTTTTTCGACAATCTTCAACGATTATTAGTTTTTTATCCCCATTGTCATTCATAACATTCATTGTTATATTATTTGCAAAAGTTTCATCAATGTTGACTTCATTTTGGTTCATATTATATGATTCATGACATAATTTATTGAGATCTCATCATTTTCAACAATTTCAGGTACCTGAGGTTCTTCTAAAATCGAATCATTAATTATGTCAAATGAAGCTTTTCAGATTTCCACCTTTTCGATTAGGTCATCTAGCATTTTGGCTTATTTTTTCATTAGGGAATTTTTATCTTTGGAACCAATAGGCCTACCACGCTTCAAGTGTGTCTTTGGAATCGAAAGACCCACCACGCTTTAGGCGTGTTATGAATTAATATCAAATACATTCAGAGCATTAGTAGTTATTATATATGATTTGGTTACCCTTTCTCTCAATAAGAACATTTGGTAATTTATTGACTAATTTTTTAAATGAATTATCCTTTGAACTTCCAGTTCACATTCTTTTGTACGAGGATCAAGACAAGATAATGATAATTCATTCCAGCCAATATCATTTTCCAATTGTTTTCTTTCTCCCCTTAATGTAGGAAAAACTTATTCATCAAAGTGACAGTCGAAAAATCAAACTATAAATAAGTCTCTTGTTGGTAGTTCAATATATTTTATTATTGACGGAGAATCATATCCAACATATATTCTTAATCATCTTTGAGGACCCATCATAGTCCCTTTTGGTGGGAAAATTAGAACATATACACTACACCCAAAAATTCTTAAATGAGAAATATTAGGCTACTTACCAAAAGTCAACCGCATAATAGAGTATTTATGATAACTCGTTGGCTTGATGTGAATCAATACTTGTCAACACCCAATTTTGTTCGAGTTATAATGTATTTTACCTTTTTTTTCTTATAATCTTATTTTACTTTTACTTTGTTTTTTTCTTTTCATCTTATTTTACTTTTATTTTATTTTTTTATTTTTATTTTTTATTTTTTTATTATTATTCTTTTTTTTTGTTTTATTTATTTTTTTTGTTTTAATCTTATTTTATTTATTTTTATTTTATTTACTTTATTTTCCTTTTTACTTTTTATTATTTAAGAAAAAAAATGAAATGAAAAAAAAGAGAGAAGACCAAGAGGTTAACGTAAGGTCTCTAATAGTTATGGGTGGTAGCTAGCTGGCCATGGTCCTGATGGCAGAAGAAGGAAGGAGCAGGAAGCAACATCTGCTTTCAGCCTTATCCCACGTCTCGAGGTGGGAAAGGAACAGAGCAGAGGCACAACAAATATCATCAAGGTCCCATCATTCAAGGGGACCTTCACCTTCTTCATTGGGAGGCTTTTTCTCATTCTCTTCTCTGCAAGATGAAAAACAACACCTTCACCCTCTTGATTCCAACTAAAATACCATAACCCATTGTTCCCCTTGATTCACTCAACAAATTCACCTCCTCTCAATCCCTCCATTATCACTTTCATCTTGAACCTGCACAAAACCACCATAACAGAATAGTAAAGCAGAGAAGAAAAAAAATTGTCGGCGGCATTGCCGCCTGCGAGTCGGAGTGCGAACAGGCTGAGTGACAGCGGCTCCGAATGGGGGCGCGACGGTAAAGCTTGGTGGCGTAGCTTCTAAACCCAGTGTGGCTCGCGCATTGGAGAAGAAAGAACGAACAAACACCACTAGCGGCCCTCTCGGTGAACGGCGACGAGACTGCAAAGACGGACTTGGTCACGACGGCCAAGGGGTCAGTTTTTGCAAAGCTCGCGCGACCCAATCACGGTGGCAGGTGCGGCGGTGGTGAGTTGTCGGGATCATGATGCCTTTCTCTCTTGCGAAAGAAGGAGGTCATGGGTCGAGGAGGCGTTAACGTCGACGTCCACGCCGACGGTGATCGATGTCGTTGGCGAGCTAGTCACGCGGTGGTGCGATGAAGGTGCAATCGCTATGGATTCTGCGAAGACAAGGTCTGCGTGAAAGGGGAAGAGGAATAAGCTTTTAGGGTTTTCTGATTTGAGAAAGGAAGAGGTTGGGCTAGCAGCCAGATCCATCCTTACTCTCACACCACCTTTTTTTTTAATCTTTGCACCCCTTTTTTAATCTTTGCACGCACTCCACTTCATTTAATTTCTCACACCTATGTCTCACGTTACGCACCCCACCTGTTTACTTCGTGCACCTCCATATTCTAATAACTCTACACCCTTGTGTTCTGTTTGTTTGGACCTGTTTTATTATTATGCTGTGTGTACCCGTATGTTTACTAGCCTTGCACCTCCTGTGTTATGATGTATCTATTTATGTTTACTCATTGCACCCCTGCCGTTTATGTTTCACACTCCTTATGTCATTAGTCCCCATTTGTTGATTGCACCACACTTTTCACAATTCACACCCCTGCTTCTAGGTTCACTTTACTTTCAGCTTTTACTCACTGCACCCCCACCTTTTAATAAACACACCTCATTTACTTCTTGCACCTCACACATTATCCATGCACCCTCACATTTTGTTTTTCAACTTTTATCCTTTTTTATATTAAATTCTACCTTTATAATTTTCTAAAAAAAAATAAAACAAAAATATTTTTAAAATATTAAAAAAATTACAAAAAACATAAAAAATATAAAAATATGAAAAATGTTCTTTTTGCTTTATTGTGTTTGTCCGGTCGCCTGCACCGTGTGACACTAATTTTCAAAAATACAAAAAATAATATTTTTCTTTCTCTTTTAGTGTTTGTCCAACCGCTCGCGTCGTGTGACACATATTTTCAAGTAATTCAAAATTACCCAAAAAATATAAAATTTTCAAAATAGAAAAACATCAACATTTTCAAACAAAGAGTCTTTTTTTAGAACTACGTGATCCTTGATTCTCCACCGTGAGATACGTAGGAGCAAGGCTAGTCCTTGTCAGGTTCACCTCCAAAAAATTTAAATCTTTTTTTTTTCAAATAGTTTTCCAAATCGTGTTTTTAAAGAACTACGTAACCTTGATTTCTCATCTTTAATGAGAATACGTAGGACCAAGGTCAATCCTTGTCGGACCCAAAAATCAAAAAAAATATTTTTGTTTCTTTTTAGTATTATTTGTCTCATTATTTTTGGGGAAAATTAATATTTCGAAAACCACATCAACTTTGCACTTTTAATTAAAGGTACCGCCTTCGGACGGACGTTGTAGGGTGCTAACGCCTTCCCTACGCGTAACCGACTCCCGGATCCAAAAATCTGGTTTTTCGCACACTTGCTTTATTTTTATGATTTTTCATAGTTTTCCAAAAATAACTGTGGTGGCGACTCCCAATCTCTTTTTAAAACCCGCTTTTCTTTTCGGTTCGCCTTCCCGTCGCAATTCCAGTTGCGACAGCTGGCGACTCCACTGGGGAGGCTAGAGAGTCAAGCCATTTAATTAGAAATACAAACTTGATGTGATTTTCCTAATGTTTTCTTTCCCCCTTTCTTTCATTTGTGTATTCTTGTCTTTATTTATGCTTGTATATATTTGCTTTTTGGATTAATCATGTGTGAATTACTTTGCTTATTTTGATATATATTTTGGAATTGCTCTATTTGCTTGGGATGTTCTGGCTATTCTGCAGGTAGGTTTGGGTATGCATCATCCTCCCTTCACACACACATTGTGCATATCATGAGTGGGGCCCTATACCCGAGTATGTGTAACTTAGAATTAGAGGGGATTGTGTAGCAGTGCCATAATGGATGAACTTCCCAAGTGGTCATTGTGAGAACTCCAACTAGAGTTTGCTTGTTTCCTTGGTACTCTCACTCCTTGTTGTATACCAATTGTTGTGGGAAATATCATGAAGTGGGCCATAACTCTAGTGACCTTGATCCTTAAGTTTAGGGAACCATCTCAGTGAGCGCATGTACTTCACCCTAGACCTTAAGCGCCAAACCTCTATTGAGCACAAAGGGAGATTGCTTGCTTTAATCATCATCTTATGGTGTGCATAATGTACATGTGAATAAGTGCCTATTGAGGCACAATCACGCATAACATTTTTATATCATACATCACATCTTATGAAAATAAGCGCCTCTTGAGGCATAAACATGCGTTTCATTATGTCACTCTGCATTCATGCATTTCATTATGCCACTCTACATATCATGCATGATGTTTCCAAATAATTGTATCACATTTCATCATCATATCATAGGAATAAATGCCTCTTGAGGCACATGCATTACATCTCATGTAGGTTTTTTCAATTAGTTGCATATCATGCATGGTACTCTTTAATCGCATCGACATACAAGTGAGTAAGTGCCTCTTAGGCACAAACTTGCGTTGCAATTGTTGTTTTTAGTCATAGTGGCATGTACATAGTTTTTTTAATCCATATCATGCAGACTCTGCGAAAGAGAGGAAGGAAATAAAAAAGGTTGTCACATTTTGAGTCACTTGTTTTTCTCGCAAATCATCAAATTCACTTCTTTAAAAAAAGAGAATAATGGGGTGTCACGCTTTTCTGAGGTCAAATGTTTAATCAAGAATAACGACTTGACTTTTTCTTTTGAGACGTTCGTGTGCGCATGGTTTGAAACAGTCCATCCTTCGGCTTCCCTACAATGAAGGATTTGCCCTATCAACACTGACATTACCCAAGTTGATAAACATAAACCTTAGAGTTGGTAGATTTTCTAAGTTTATCTTTGTCTACACTTGTTGAGTGGTCATTAAATCCATCGAGACAAAAAAAATTATTATTAAAAAAAAAGGGCAAAACATGCTTTGGTTAGATAAGTAGGTTGAATAAATAGATAATGTCTGATATCATATCTTTTGAAGCATTTGTCTAATCTACATAACATGGGATTTTCAAACTCATCATTTTTTCATCACATTTGCACCATAAAGCCTACATTTTGAATTTCATGGAGGATCAACATAAAAGGGGCACACTGGCCTGGATAGACTATGAGCAAATCTCTTAGCATGAAAATAAATAAAAAAATGTTTGCTAGACTGAAAACCTGAAAGGGTGGTTTAGGCAAAAAAAAAAACAAGAATAAAAGCAAGGGACAAACTTTAACATGAACCAATTTTTTTTTCTTAAGTTAAAATTTCTTGAAAGAGAAAATAATCTTGTTTTCGAAATGATGTGTGGCCATGTTTCTTTATCATAAAACACAAAAATGTGATCCTTTGTTACCCCTTTGAGACTTAAAAAAGCAAATATTTTTCTTTCAAATTACCTTGGAAAAGGGTCACCTCACATTGATGGTTTGCACTTTTGTTTGACAGACGGTTCACCAATAAAAAAAAATCCATCAGAATCAAAAAGTTTGAAAAAGACAAAAAAATGATCATGATGATTTGGTTACATCAAGAAGAAAAAAAAAAGGAGAATCGATGTTTAGAGAAAAAAAAAGAAATGGTGAACATATAAGAGGCAAATGAATTTATGATGCAGCATTATTCAAAGATCATTGTTCCAAAATACCATCACATCTTTTTGAGTTTTTACTATCCACACTTGCTTTCATACCCTTAGCCTTGACCACGATGCAAGCATAATAAAGCCCACACAGATCCAAGACTGATTGTCGGTACCTTTCAAAAAGTTTAATTCATGGAAATCATTTTGACGTGCTGAAAGGTTTGTCCAGAATCCAAAAATAAAAAGGGAAAAATAAAAATTGAAAAATAGGTTTTGAGATTTGCTTTCAGTGATTCAGACAGTTTTTGATAAGCCTGATTAATCAATTAGATAAGGGGCATCCTCCTTTGTTGTTTCATTCTCACCTTCTTCATGGATTTCATCTTCATTTCCTACCATATCCTTTGCTCTCAGCCCAAACATTGTCCAACAATTTCATACAATTGTCCAACCTTTTTCTCTAAAATCCAAACTAGACAGTTGTTTCATATCACCATTCATATGACCAATCATGGTCACGCTAGGGGCAACTTTTGATGTCCCCATCTTTTTCAACCACTCCATGTCTTGCCATAATTGGGGCAGATCAAACACAATTTGTGCGTCAATCCAAGTCCTCAAATCAAAGAAATCTTTGAACTTCCCTATAATTTGTCTAACCCTTTTCATCATAAATGGAGCAAGTCGAACACATTTTGTACCCTGAGGCCAATCCACACTCTCACACTGGGTCAACTTTTGAAATCCATTTCATTTTCTTCATGTCATCAATAGCTGGCGCAAGCCCAAACATACTTGGTGCCCTAAGACTAAATCAAACTGGGTCAGCTCCCTAGTCGGTCCTCGTCATCTCATCCAACCCCTTCTAAGCCATCAAAAATTTCATACATGTTGTTTAGATAATGCTTCAAAAGAAATAAAATAAAAAGTTTTTCAATAAATTGATCAGACCAAAGAGTTGATTTCAAAAGTGAAGAAAAAGTGAAAGAAAAATAATGTGTCATGAAGAAGGGAACACCCTATTTAACTGACCGAAGGCAAGTGAAAGAAAAATAGACCAACTGGGGCAATCCTTTTCACCCAATCCTTTCCATTTCTACTTCCCCTTTTGAAACAATATCCCTCGTTCATTCAAAATTTTCTCATACACCATAACTAGGCATGTTTTGGGATTCTTGTGTTTTTCAACCTGATATTCACATATTGCTTCTCCTTTGAAGGGTGTGTGGAGACAACGTGCCCGCACGACTATCTCAGTCTCCTTCAAACTCTTCCCAAACATTTCTAGCTTTCACTCACTTGTGAATTCAAACATGCGTGCACTAATATCATAAAAGAGAAAGTCAAAGATATACTCATTTAAGATGTCAGACCTCGATAAATGTGACATTCCTCACTTTCATGAAACATTGAAAATAAATGAGTTTGATGATTGCAAATGAAACAATTGGCTCATACTTGCATAGAATAATCAAAGGACAAAACACAACCAACATTGTTTTCATCAGGCATTCAACTTTTCATGCATATATGGGTTTCGACACCCTCATCCTTGCATCAAGCTTTTGATACCTTGTTTCTCTTGCATATCGGGGTTACAACACCCTGATCCCTGCACTAAGGTTTTGACACCTTGTTTCTTTTGCATATCGGGGTTACGACACCCTGATCCCTGCACCAAGGTTTTGACACCTTGTTTTCTCCTGCATATCTGGGTTACAACACCCTAATCCCTGCACTAAGGTTTTGACACCTTGTTTCTGATGCATATCGGGGTTACGACACCCTGATCCCTGCGCTAAGGTTATGATGCCTTGTTTCTCCTACATATCGGGGTTACGACACCCTGATCCCTACACCAAGGTTTTGACACCTTGTTTCTCCTACATATCAGGGTTACTACACCCTGATCCCTGCACTAAGGTTTCGACATCTTGTCTCTCTTGTCTTAGTTAGGGTTCCTACGCTTTGCCAAGGTTCTACATCTTGTTTTTCTCCTTATTAAGTTGGGGTTTCATCATTCTGTCAAAGTTTCAACAACTTGTTTCTTCTCTTTGAAGATATGGCTACCAATGTTTGAACGCCTTGTCAACTATCTCTTGCAATCATTACTCCATTTCAAAATAGGTTGATTTTCATCCTACATATCTCCACAACAATGAGTTTGATGATTGAAAAGAGAACAATTGACTCTAGCAAAAATTTTCAAAAGGCAGAGCATAACAAGTTTTTCATCATGCATTCATACATTTCAGGATCTTGATCTCTACAATAATGTTTTGATCCCTTGTGCTTGAAATAAGAAAACATGCTTTTTATCATGAATAACCATTTGCATGATATATCACTGTTCATGTATTGACACCAGATTCGAAAAGCAAAAACCTTAACATCATGAACAAGCGAACATTTTCATGCATCATACATCTTCAACCATTGTTTCTTCTGAAGGAATCAATCTACAAAAATCATCTTGAGATTTCTCAAATTGAGGATCATCTTCAAAGACCTATATATCCTCTAAGCCCTGTTTCGTACTGGCCCACCAACCCCAGTTTCGTACTGGCCCACCAAGCCTAGTTTCGTACTGGCCACCAAGTCCAGTTTTGTCTAGCCCACCAAGCCTAGTTTCATACTGGCCCACCAAGCCTAGTTCCGTACTAGCCCATCAAGCCCAATTTTGTCTGGCCCACCAAGCCCAATTTCATACTGGCCACCAAGTCCAGTTTTGTCTGGCCCACCAAGCTCAAATTCGTACTGCTCCACCAAGTCCAGTTTCGTATTGGCCTCCAATCCTAGCTTAATCTGGCCCACAAAGCCCATCTTACTTGGCCCGCTAAGCCTATCTCGTGACCCTCTCCTTAGGAATGGTCAACTCTTGTGTTCCCCTTTCGGACAACAACCATCTCGTTGGGATTGGTCAAGTCCAGATCCTCCTTTCATCAAGGCCCTCTCCGATGGAATGGTCATTGTTTTCTTTCTTTACATCAAGACCTTCTCCGATGAAATGGTCATTGATTTCTTTTTTACATCAAGACCCTCTCCGATGGAATGGTCATTGATTTCTTTTTTTACATCAAGACCCTCTCCGATGGAATGGTCATTGATTTCTTTCTTTACATCAAGGCCCTCTCCAATGGAATGGTCATTGATTTTCTTATGTTTACATCAAGGCCCTCTCCGATGGAATGGTCATTGATTTTCTTATGTTTACATCAAGGCCCTCTCCGATGGAATGGTCATTGATTTTCTTATGTTTACATCAAGGCCGTCTCCGATGGAATGGTCATTGACTTTCTTATATTTACATCAAGGCCCTCTCCGATAGAATGGTCATTGATTTTCTTATGTTTACAGCAAGACCCTCTCCAATGGAATGGTCATTTATTTATTTCTTCACATCAAGGCCCTCTCCAATGGAGTGGTCATTGATTTTCTTATGTTTACATCAAGGCCCTCTTTGATGGAATGGTCATTGATTTTCTTATGTTTACATCAAGACCCTCTCCGATGGAATGGTCATTGATTTTCTTATATTTACATCAAGGCCCTCTCCGATGGAATGGTCATTGATTTTCTTATGTTTACAACAAGACCCTCTCCAATGGAATGGTCATTTATTTATTTCTTCACATCAAGGCCCTCTCCAATGGAATGGTCATTGATTTCTTTGTCACATTAAGACCCTCTCCAATGGAATGGTCATTAATTTCTTTGTCACATCAAGGCCCTCTCCAATGGAATGGTCATTGATTTTTGTCACATTAAGACCCTCTCCTATGGAATGGTTGAGTCTTTTTTAACTTTCCATATCATGACTCTTTTCACGGAATTGGTCGTCAGACCCGTGTGAATCGATTTTTACTCATCTTTTTCCTCTTGAAAATCCGGACAAAATTAGTGTCTTTATCTTTACTTAACTTTTACTGCGATAATTTGAAAATATCATATTTTCATATTATCTAATAAAATCTAATTAAAGAGGGGCAGTTGTCAACACCCAATTTTGTCCGGGTTATAATGTATTTTACCTTTTTTTCTCATAATCTTATTTTACTTTTATTTTGTTTTTTTCTTTTGATCTTATTTTACTTTTATTTTATTTTTTATTTTTATTATTATTCTATTTTTTTATTATTTTATTTTTATTTTTTTTCGTTTTAATCTTATTTTATTTACTTTATTTTCCTTTTTACTTTTTATTATTTAAGGAAAAAAATGAAATGAAAAAAAAAGAGAAGACCAAGAGGTTAACGTAAGGTCTCTGATAGCTATGGGTGGTAGCTAGCTGGCCATGGTCATGATGGCTGAAGAAGGAAGGAGTAGGAAGCAACATCTGCATTTAGCCTTATCCCATGTCTCGAGGTGGGAAAGGAGCAAGGCAGATGCACAACAAATATCATCAAGGTCCCTTAATTCAAGGGGACCTTCACCTTCTTCACTGAGAGGCTTTTTCTCATTCTGTTCTCTGCAAGATGAAAAACAACACCTTCACCCTCTTGATTCCAACTAAAATACCATAACCCATTGTTCCCCTTGATTCATTCAACAAATTCACCTCCTCTCAATCCCTCCATTATCACTTTGATCTTGAACCTGCACAAAACCACCATAACAGAATAGTAAAGCAGAGAAGAACAAAAATTATCGGCGGCATTGTCGCCTGCAAGTCGGAGTGCGAACAGGCTGAGTGACGGCGGCTCCGATTGGGGGCGCGACGGTAAAGCTTGGTGGCGTAGCTTCCAAACCCAGTGTGGCTCGCGCATTGGAGAAGAAAGAACGGACAAACACCACTGACAACCCTCTCGGTGAACGGCGACGAGACTGCGAAGACGGACTGGGTCACGATGGCCAAGGGGTCAGTTTCTGCAGGGCTCGCGCGACCCAATCGCGGTGGCAGGTGCGGCGGTGGTGAGTTGCCAGGATCATGATTCCTTTCTCTCTTGCGGAAGAAGGAGGTCGTGGGTCGAGGAGGCGTTAACGTCGACGTCCACGCCGACGATGGTCGATGTCGCCGGCGAGCCAGTCACGCAGTCGTGCGATGAAGGTGCAACGGCTGCAGATTCAGCGAGGACATGGTCTGCGTGAGAGGAGAAGAGGAATAAGCTTTTAGGGTTTTCTGATTTGAGAAAGGAAGAGGTTGGGCTAGCAGCTAGATTCATACTTACTCTCACACCACCCCTTTTTTAATCTTTGCACGCACTCCACTTCATTTAATTTCTCACACTCATGTCTCACTTTAAGCACCCCACCTGTTTACTTCGTGCACCTCCATATTCTGATAACTCTGCACCCCTGTGTTTTGTTTGTTTGGACCTGTTTTATTATTATGTTGTGTATACCCGTATGTTTACTAGCCTTGCACCTCCTGTGATGTTTCTATTTATGTTTACTCATTGCACCCCTGCCGTTTATGTTTCACACTCCTTATGTCATTAGTCCCCATTTGTTGATTGCACCCCACTTTTCACAGTTCACACCCCTCCTTCTAGGTTCACTTTACTTTTAGCTTTTACTCGCTGCACCCCACCTTTTAATAAACACACCTCATTTACTTCATGCACCTAACACATTATCCATGCACCCTCACATTTTGTTTTTCCACTTTTATCCTTTTTTTATATTAAATTCTACCTTTATAATTTTCTAAAAAAAATAAAACAAAAATATTTTTAAAATATAAAAAAAATTACAAAAAAAAAGTAAAAAACATAAAAATATGAAAAATGTTCGTTTTGCTTTATTGTGTTTGTCCGGTCGCCCGCACCGTGTGACACTGATTTTCAAAAATACAAAAAAAATTCTTTCTCTTTTAGAGTCTGTCCGACCGCTCGCGTCGTGTGACACATATTTTCAAGTAATTCAAAATTACCCAAAAAATATAAAATTTTCAAAATAGAAAAACATCAACATTTTCAAACAAAGAGTCTTTTTTTTAGAACTACGTGATCCTTGATTCTCCACCGTGGGATACGTAGGAGCAAGACCAGTCCTTGTCAGGTTCACCACAAAAAAATTTAAATCTTTTTTTTTTCAAATAGTTTTCCAAATCATTTTTTTTAAAGAACTATGTAACCCTAATTTCTCATCTTTAATGAGAATACGTAGGACCAAGGTCAATCCTTGTCGAGCCCAAAAATCAAAAAAATATTTTTCTTTCTTTTTAGTATTATTTGTCTCATTATTTTTGGGAAAAATTAATATTTCGAAACCCACATCAACTGTGCACTTTTAATTAAAGGTACCGCCTTCGGGCGGGCGCTGTAGGTTGCTAACACCTTTCCTACGCGTAACCGACTCCCGGATCCAAAAATCTGGTTTTTCGCATACTTGCTTTATTTTTATGGGTTTCCATAGTTTTCCAAAAATAATTGTGGTGGCGACTCCAAATCTCTTTTTAAAACTCGTTTTCTTTTTCGGTTCGCCTTTTCGTCGCGATTCCGGTTGCGACAATGTGTGATAATTGGCTGTTGGGGAATTGCTAAATAATCTTAATTAGAGTAACTCACAGGCAAGATAGGATGAGAGGGTTCATACTGATATAAACCAATCTTGGTGTTACAATATTCAGTGAAAACGAGTATTCCGGGTAGTACAAATGCATGTATGAGGTCTTAACAACGGAGTGGTGTAGAGAAATCAGTACCTGGCGGGGTTCTGATATGGCGCCTAGCGGCGGGGTCTAATCCACCAGGCGATAGCAGCGGAACAGGGAAGCTGCCTAGCTGGATGCGCCTAGCGATGAGAGGCATTTCACCAGGCGGTAGTGAGAGCAACAGTGGAGTCTGTACCATTGGCGCTTGGCGGTGGGGGCTGACCCGCCAGGTGGTGGCTGTTAAGTCTGTGTGTTTTGAGGCGCTGTGCGCCTGGCGGTACGCGACCCCTGTCAGGCGGTCTGGGAGATGGCAGCGCCTGGCGACACGTGTCTCCCACCAGGCGATTCGTACTGCTGCAGCTTAGAATTTGGTTGTGTAATTGTGATCTACAAGGTGTATAGCGGTGCTTTAAAGATGGGTTTGCTGGTGTTCCTTGAGTTGTGGCTCGGAACGTGTCCCTTGAGTTGTGGCTCGGGATAGGGGTTAAGCACGTGGTATTCCTTGAGTTGTGGCTCGGAATAGCATCTCTTGAGTTGTGGCTCGAGATGGCGGATGAACACGAGAAACCCTTGAGTTGTGGCTCGGGTTGGCGAGTGTTGCCGGTATGAGTGTGCTGGTTGTAGCTAGTACGGATGGGTCCAGATAGATTGCCCTCCTCAGTTGTTGCCTGACGAGTTTGGTAGTCTTGGGACGATACGGACTATGTTCGTATATGGGAACTCTACCTAGCATTACGATGTATGATCCGTAGCATTGTTTCCAGCACGTGCTCTATCGGTTGTGGCCGATAGGTATGGCAGCAAGTCACCTTGAAGTAATCATTAGACGATGTAGAACACGAATAATCTGATTGGGGGTCAGATAGTAGGAATTAAAGTATAGAACAAAAGTAGAATGTTTAAGTATTCCTAGTGATATGTGAATATGTATATGAAACTGTATAATTATATATGTTTTATCTATTAAGCTCACCCTATCTGCGTGTGTTTGGCGATGATCGTGTACGCGGTACACGAGAGCAGATGTTGTTGATGCAGGTGGCTCTGGTGAAGCTTAGCCGTGGAGAGGGGATAGCTTGGGGATTTTATTTTATGATTGACGAATACTTGTTCTGAATTTTCATTATCGATATACAAAATAAAGACTTAAATTTCCCACGTTTTGAGAAATGAGGTATTATTAAATGTGACATTATTATGTATTTTCTTTATTTATTTATAAATTCGTAATATCCTGACGGGATGTTACATTACTCGTCCTAGCCATATCTCCATCCTCGTTTAAATTATTAAAATATTTACAATTAATTAAGTAACCCTAGATACACAAACACACACACACACACACACACACACATATATATATATATATATATATATATATATATATATACACACACACACACACACACACACACTTTTTATTTTTTATTTTTTCTAATTATTTGGTTTGTGAAACTCATTCGCATCTCCAATATATTTTTTATCTTATCATAACCTTTATATGTAATTATGTTAAAATGATGTATGTCAATTAAAAAAAATTATGTCTAACATTTGAATATTTCTATTATTTTTTAATATTTTTATTTATTATATATTTTCGTTTCACATGAGAATGTTTAATACTCTCAATTTAAGTGTTTAATAGCATAAACCTTTCATTTACTAGGTAATATAAAATAAATTACTTACTTATTATTATTAATTTTTGTTTCATTTGAATAACTATTTTTGTTTCGCTAAAATATTTTTTGTTATTTCTCAACCATTGAGTATATATGTTGATATTTGAAAAGTTTTCTTAGATCTCTAGATATTTTTCATCTTATCATACCCTTAATTATACATTTGTTTTCCTTTGTGCGATTTCTTTCAATAGTCTCCAAATTGTTTATAAGACAAACATTTATTAAGTTTTTAATATTTTTATTTTTTGTTTATTTTCATTATGTAGAATACTATTTCGATAAATTTTATCTAATTACTTTTTATTTTATAACTCATTACAATCATACTTTAATTTTTTCACTATAATTGTATAAATAATTTTTATTTACTACAATATAAAAATTTAATGTAATTATCATGAATATTTTTTTTATCATCATCCAACATATATTGAAGTTCAAAAGATACAATATCTATCTTAAAATTTTATTATTTTGTTTATTACTTGTTCTTTGCGTCATTTTGATCAAGTGATGTATTATAACTTTTATTAGTGTATAAAAAAGAGATTCATTATAATTTAAAAAATATAAGTAAACAAACATTTAAAATATATTTTAATTTGAATATTTGTTTTTTTTATATTTTAAAAAAAAATTAGATTTTATCAACTATGTTTCATTAATGTTTGCAAATTTAATAAATGTTTTGGTTCTCATGAAATTTTATTTGGTATTCTAATATAAAATGTAAATAATTATAATTTATTTCAAAGTATTTGATATCGAAGAAACAACCATCCTCTTAATATTGAATATTTGATCATATTATGTTTCCTTTACCGTAATTTTTTATTATTTTATAAAAATTAATTAAAATTAATATTACTGTAGTAAGAAAACGGGTACGGGTATGGGTACGAGATTATACCCGTTACCCGGTGGGGATGGGGATGGGACAAAAGTTTGATACCCGTTGGATTTGGGTATGGGGATGAGGATGAAATTTTTTTACGGGGATGGGTATGAGATAGTGAAACCCATCCCCATCCTGCCCCGTTGCCATCTCTACTCACAATCTCATTATTGATCCTCAATACTACCTACAAGACCCTCTACTCATGCATATCAACATAAATATACGATCATCGTAGGTGGAAACCACATCCACATAAACGCAAGAGTAAGCTAGCAAAATTATAATATACCATAAGAAAACAAATAAAAGTTATTCACATAATATTAACACAAATTATACTCAAATAATCTCACATACATATTTTATAACGTAAACCATTCATAATTAACCTTATGTAATTATTTCACAAAATTCATGTATGCTAAACTACATCCACCCAATTGTATAGGTAACCTCAATATAACTGTTCATTTATGGTAATCGTACCATCCTTATTTATATATTCATAATTTATTACAATAGATACTTTATATAATATTTAAATATTCACACTTTGTTAACATATTTATATTATTCTATTTAAATATTTGTTATCATTATTATTAGTACTTATTATTTGTTCCAGTACTATCATTTTTATTATTTATAATTTATTCTTGTATGTCTTAGGGCCATTTTTACTTATAATAATAATAATAATAATTTTATATATTACACAATTAAAATATTTATAAATCACGTGACTATAATATATTGTATATTATAAGTATTGAATTGTAAAATTATGGATGTTACATGATGAGTCACCAGTCACACTAGAAGAATCAATATTGGTGTCAACAAGAGGGATAGAATTAATGGGAGGATTTTCTTCTTCTTCATTATCATACTATGGCATCTCATATATGTGAATGTATGAGTCACCAAGGCAAATGAACTTCATCTGTTTCAAGGAGGTTTATGAAATTTTGTTTGCATCCGTGGTGTGATGAAATTGTTCATCAGATGTGTTTACGCCTTTGTACTCACAAGTTTGATAGATAAGCAAGGAGTATGGTAATGGATACTGAGGGATACATTTTGATTTGAGCATTGTATCTAAGATGATGCTTGGCCAGTTAATAGGAATGTGGTTCAGCAAATCATATATGATCATTAGGTCAGCTTCACTACACTAAGCATGCTTTATCCCTCGAGGACATAAGATCCAAACAATTAGATAATGGAGAAGACGTTCATCCACTTCCAGAGGTCTATAAGCAACTGTTTGCCTATCTCTTGGTCAAGTTTTCGGAGTAAGGACCTATATAGAAAGATTATGTTAAACCCATCAATTCTAGCAGCTAGAATTGGAAAAATGTCGTCATGAATGGGAAACTTGTCAAAATTTTCCTAGATATCATCATCTAGGATGATATCCACTCCTTTTACTTTTGTGAAACCAACTCCATCTCTGAATCTATAGTTGTAATAGAAAACCTAAACCAAATTAGGATAGAATTCCCCCTACATTTCTGCAAAGAATTTTACTCCCTGTTTAGCGAGACAAGTAGGAATCATAAATCCACGATTGGTAAACCATTAGGATTTGATGAACTTTGGGGTGATAAGAGGCTTGTCTTTCCAAAGAGTTATAAACTCTGATCTGCGTTCTTCATCAAAAACCCACCCCTCAATTGATGCATTTCGTGTGGTAGGTTAAGTTAGACGTGAGGCAATTCTTTTGCGGGTAGGAATTTTGCTACAAGATTCTTTTGCCATTAATTTCAGCATAGTTTTGGAGCAAAGAAGCTTGGAAGTTTTTGAGGGAAAAAGAGTGGTTGGGGTTCTGAAAAGAAAAAGTATTTAGCAAATCTGTTGTTGTAAGGAAGTTATAGTGGAAATTTTTGCCAAGATTTATAGAGAAAGATTGCCCAACGGTCAAATTACAAGTTGCAATGCAAATCTAGTCGTTACAACGACTAGTTTCCAAAAAAAAAAATGCCCAACAACGCGAGATAAAAGATTATCTAAAGGAGATAATCGATTATTGTTTAAAGACTATTGAGAATCAGAATTAACGAGAACCTGATAATCGATTATTGTTTAAAGACTGTTGAGAATCAGAATTAATGAGAACCTAATAATCGATTATCTTAAGTGATAATCGATTATTCTAGAGAGATTTTGTAGTTTTTCGATAGAGGTCGAGATAATCGATTATCTTCCACGATAATCAATTATTCTAGTAGGATTTAGAAATTGTTTATGAAAGTTGATAATCGATTATCCTCATGATAATCAATTATTGACGTGTTGTTTTTCGAAAATTTGGAAAATTCAAGTGTTAGCTCTCTTAAGACACTTCTAGTATCCCCAAATCTCTCCTAAGTTCATAAAACCTATCTCTGGCAAGAGGTTTAGTGAATATATCAGCTAATTAGTTCTTAGTGTCTACATATTATATCACACAATTGCCTTTACGTATATGATCCCTCAAGAAATGATGTCTAATTTCTATGTGCTTATCTCTAGAGTGCATTATAGGACTTTTAGTTAGATTTATGGAACTTGTATTATCACATTTTAGAGGTATATGATTTAGATAGATATTATAATCCTCTAATTGTTGTTTCATCCATAGAATTTGAGCACAACAATTGCATGTAATAATGTATTCAGCTTCAGTGGTTGATAAAGCCACACAAACTTGTATCTTGGAATGCCAAGAAACTAGTGAACATCCTAAGAGATGACAAGTAGGGATGGCAACGGGGCGGGGCGGGGACGGGTTTCGCTATCCCATACCCATCCCCGCATAAAAAATTCATCCCCATCCCCATACCCAAACCCAACGGGTATCAAACTTTTTTCCCATCCCCATCCCCACCGGGTAACGGGTATAATCTCGTACCCATACCCGTACCC
>Ga0209589_1006940_pt1 | contig 18461 bp, 6 predicted proteins | sample CowpeawhiteBW_FD_187525 | JGI IMG/M metagenome (GOLD analysis project Ga0209589, IMG submission 187525) | Root nodule microbial communities of legume samples collected from California USA - Cow pea white BW (SPAdes) (version 2) | ecosystem: Host-associated > Plants > Roots > Nodule | place: USA...
TTTTCAAAAACTTAAAAAAAAAATTACAAGCTGACACGTGACACGCCGTTAACGATGTTAATAATTTATGTCTGGAAGGGAACTAATGAAAACATTTTTTCAAAAGTTGGGATGCAATTGACACTTTTTTAAAAGTGGGTACCAAATTGACATACCTCTCCCAAAGTGAGTACCATCTAAGTAATTAAACCATAAATAAAATTCAATTCAACTTACATTTTAAAAAAACTAAAATATTTTTAACTCAATCCAACTTAAATCCGTGATAAATTATAATAGTTCACAAAAATTATAATTCCATGACAAGCTTTAGGCCCTGTTCTTTTGAGATGAAGGATTAGAAGGAGAGGGAGAGGAAGAGATGAGAATGATTAGAAAGTGAAGTTGATGTTATTCTTTTTAAGAGATTAGGAAGTAATTTTAGAGTAGATTAGATAGTGAAATTCGTGAAAGTTTGTAATTGAATTGAGTGATGTGACATATTAAAAAAAATTTAATAGATAAAAAAATGAGAATGTCAAAATATCCCTAATGTTAAGAGTAATATAAAATGTTATATAAATCATTTAGAGTATTTTATTTTATTTCTATTAATTGTATGAAATAATAAAAGTATATTTATAAAAAAATGAATAATCAAATTTATTTTGTTTAAAATTAAATTTGAAATTTATCAATTTAATGTTTACATGAAAAATAATTTATTTATGTTATATATATATATATATATATATATATATATATATATATATATATATATATATATATATATATATATATATATATATATATATATTTTAAGTCTTTGAAATATAATTTTTTTTTGTTTATTTGATACGAACTTATTTTTTAATTTGATTGTGTTTGTAAATAATATAGGTAACATTTTTTAATATATTTTTTTTCAAAATTTATAGAATTATATATTGTTTATATATTTTTAACTTTTAGATTTTTAGATGTTTATTAATAATAAAAATTTATTTATTTATATTAATAAATTAAAACTAAAATTACATATATTTATTTACTAAAAAATTAAAATTGGTAAATATTAATAAATTAATAGAACGAGGATAAAATAGTAATTTTGTATCCATTATCCTCTTATCTCTGTTCACACGTAGAGGGATGAAATTTTTTAGCCATCCCTCTATTCCATCCCTGTCATTCTCTTGCACCACCCCAAAAAAAACAAAGTAAATCAGCTTTCATGTCTTTCTCTACAATCCTCTTGAACAGTAGATTTCCTCAAAAAAATAGGATCTCAGCAGATATTTTTTAGAACATAAACAAGTTGTTAGAGTGAGTTATAGAAGATTTTTTTTATGATGAATAGCGGGTAAAACATTGAAGGTCAAGGTCAGAATTTTGAGAATTGAAATCCATAAATAGACTTTCCAAAAAATCATTATCAATATTCATAAGTGTTAGAGGTAAGATGCAGTTTTTTGGGATTCTTATTTCCGAAAGAGTAAAATTTATGATTCCAGAAAGATTAATGTGGAAGTAGTTGAGGTGAGCATGACATCCGGAAAATGAGTTTCATATTGTAAAAATATCGAATGTCTTCAGGAATATTAGTTCCGGAATGGATACGTTGTGGTCCCGAAAAGTAAACTCTGGAAGCATATATGTGGAAATGTTCATTGTGGAAGAACTTCATTAACCTTGCAGATGCAGATTCTGATTCAGGGTTTGGTCTACTAATGAATTTGTCGAATATTTTCCGGAAACCTTTTCTGGATTAAAATCCCTATAAGGTTTCTTTGAACATTCACATATTTGATGGGAGTGCAAGTTGAAATTTGAGGGGATGCAAGAAGTAATTACTAAAATTTAAATTTTGACCCATTTAAATATTTTACATTTACAGATCATGACTGTATAAATCAAAGATTGCAATGGATTTGAGGGATCTTCGAAGTGTGGAATAACTCCTATTCAACTGTTTTAATTTGTGATTAAAAATTATAAGTGAAGTAAAGAGACATACGAGTTTATGCACTTGATACATGCATTCAGATTAAAATTCACATATCATTTGATTTTTTTAACATTAAATAATGAAATTTCATGTAATCATCATCCATGGGTCTCCTAATAACAATTACATCAATATTAAATCATCTAAAATCATAATATCATATAATTTCACAATTCAATAAAGAAAAACAATACAAGTATATAACACTTGAAAAATACAACTTGGGCTATATCAGAAATAAGGATCGGTTTTTGTATGATTTTTATTTGAGGGAAACCTTCTCATTTGAAAGAGAACACAATCAAATTAAAGCCAAAAAAATAGAGAAGATTTAGCTCTATCTCACTTCTTCCTTAGTGAGAATGAATCCGAATAAAATTTTATGCATAAAATAAAATTATTTAAAAAATATAATAAAACAACTTATTCTATCAGTGTTTAGCTTTCTTAGCAAGATTTAAAATGTACAAATACAATTCTTCGGTGTTAAAAAACTTTACTCTAATCATTTCAACCGAAAATCACCATTCAAATCTCAATATAACATTCACTTTCATCGAACCTACACTTCAATACATAACACGAATTTATAAACTACAACTAATAATTTACTTGTGTTTGATTTAAGAAGGTAACTATTTTTGTTTTTAGGAATTTAATATGCTTTCTAAGAAAATATGTTGATTGCGTAAGGATTCTCGAAAGAATTTCAAATTAGAAAATTTCATTACAATAGTTTGGATTGCTTCAAATTAAATAATTTCAAATCCCACTAAAAAGCAAAATTTTAAAATTACTTTTATTCTCAAATTCAAATTTTGGTATTCATAATATGGATCGAGTTATATATAGGAGGATTTAACTTGACATAAGTCCAAATACATTAACGTGATATGGAATTAACATAACTTAGTTTGACATGACTCTAACTTGATATCTCGTCCCAAGACAATTTGACCAAATGTAGCTATTTTTTTTTGTTCCACTTGGATCCATCCCAAGTTAGACTCAATTGAATTTGACTCTGTATAGGCTTAGCCAAACACGGTTAAATGGGATCTTACCCTGACTTGGACCATGGTGGACTCAGCATGACCGGTCTGACTAACTCAATGAGATCGAATATGGGTTAATTTAGCTTGACTTAGACCTTAATCGACTTAACTTGATTTGGTCGTGAAAAGACTTAAATTAATATGGGTGAGGTTCGACTCAACTTGACCTAAGTTTGGTTTAACTTAGTCTTAATTGGACTATGATCCACTTGAACCTAGTCCAACTAGAATTAACATTACCCCACCCTAACTCTGTTTGACCTAAACATGAATTGACTCAACTTGACCTAAGCCTATGCCAACTTAATTTGACTTAGTTCGCTCGACTCGATTTAACTGAACTTATATGAACTTGACTCAACTAGGTCCAAACATAATTGACTAAACATAACTTGATCTAATTTGATTAGGCTACGACTGATTTAATCTTAATTAGATCAACATGGTTTTGATTAGTAAAAATAAACATTTATTTTCACATTTAAGAAAAAAATTACAATATTAGTAGAAAAAAATATTTAAGAGACATTTTAGACTAAAACTCTACTTACTCCAAAATAAAAATTGTTCTCATAAGAATCATTTTGAACAAATATACTGCTACACTAAAGAAGTGAAAAATGAATTAAATTTTAAAAGAAAAGAAACTTATGGGGAGAAGGAAAACTTTTGAGAGGAAGAAAATAAGAAAAAGAGAAGAAAATAAAAGAATTGAAAATAAGAAAAGAAGTGAGAATGAAAATGAAAGGCAGAATAGACGAATTGGACTCTAAAAAATCTGTATCGATATTTCTTAGTTTTTTCTAAAACACAACGCTACAATATTGTGTTGATTTTGACATTTCTTTTGAAAAAAGTAAGTTTCGCTATTAAAAGTTTAATTCTTAATCTTTCACAAGAAATTGAAGAAATTGACCATTTTACCCTCTCAAAACATTAACTGTCTTAGAAGGTGCATCTTTTTTTTTTTTTAAAAAAAAAAACTAAAATGGACTTTCTTTTTTAATTTTATCTGAGTATAATACCACGTACTAAAGACATTCTTAAAGCATTTGTTGTCTTGTATTTATTCTCACTTTGTCGTAATACATTAATTCTACCTCCTAAGCATATACTTAAACAAACATAGATTAACAATGTGAGAAAATAAGTCTTCAATAGAACTTTCTTTGAAGCTTACTTTTAATGTTATAAGAAATCATCCAAAAATTTCTCTTTCTATTTCTTTTACTTTATTTGTTTCAGAGAAAAATTAAGAGAGAATATTAGTTTTTTCTCTAAAAGAGGGGAGGTTAGTTTCTTTAGTTTTTCCTATTTCTAAAAGAGAGATTGTCATTGTTTTCTCCTCAAAATTAAAGATAAGAATATATAATTTTTCTTTTTCTTAAATAAATTAAATTCATTACCTATTATCTGTTTTTGTCCTTTTATTTTCTTCTTTTATTTTAGTTGTGAGTACTTGTGCTAGTAATCTGATACCCAACAAACAAAATAAAAAAATATAAATTGTGTAAAAACTGAAGTATGCAAAATCAATGAAAATGAGAACAGAAGGTTAGTTAGAGCATACAAAAGTAAATTGAATATAAGGAAGAAAAAAAAAACTGCAGTTTTCAGTGTGCATATTAAAATATGAATTTTTCATGTTTGGAAATTATACTCTGCAACAAGTTTTTAGTAAAAAATCACTTGAATCACGTTATAGTTTTCAAAATGAAAGGGTGTTTCTTGCTGTGTGTTGCATGCAAATGGGAGTGGCATTGAGTTTTGTCAACGTACGTTTAAGAGAGCATGTTTCTTGCTAAACGATTTTTAATTTACTAAGTTATATCCTCCATTATTATATTTTTTAAACAAGTAACTTCATACGAATAAAAGAAAAGAAAACAAAGTCTTATATTTATCAGAAGAAGTATAATAATTCAGTAAATAATAAAACTAATTAATAGTAAATACTCTATTCAGGCATTCTTCGTTAAAGCTATTATTTAATATTTATAAATAAATTTCAGTATATTGATTCGACTGTTGTGCAGAAATCAAATTAATTCAAGATAAGGTCATCAATTTGTTTCTTCATGTTGAAACTAAACCAAATTAATCCAAATAAGTTTGGTTTTTTTATTGTTTTAAAAAAATTGAGCAAACTCAATAACGCCATCAACATTTTTTTTTTATTTCAGGTTAATTATATTAGTATTTGTTACTTAATTTTCCTATTTATGTTTTTCTCCTTTTATCCGTTTTAATACCATCTTCTTATGATTTTATACTTTATTATTAAGTGTACTGATTTTTTCCATTTATTTCGATATATTTTGAGGAAAAAATAACGAAATTTATATAAATTTTGGTAGGAAATAAAAATTTTGTATATACACAATAAATTGGGAGAGTGACAACTAAGATCCACCACACCACTGAGGAGAGAAGGTTTCGAAATTCAATATGATTTCATTTTAAATTCGAATAATAAAATAGTTATCAATTCTTGATAAAAAAAACATCTTGAGTCCATAAAATATATTTTATGTAGTTACATATTTTAATAAACTTGAATCAGGAGTGAGTTGGAACAATAGTTACTGAAAAGTATATTTAATTAACTATATTTTTCGTAAATATATAAAATTTATGAGTCACATAATACATTTATGAAAATTAAAGTTATGGATATAAGTCACATCATAAATTTATAAATAAAAATAGACGTGTTTAGTTAAACTTATTTTGGATCACTCTCTTAAATTTCCAAAATTTTATTAATTTTAATAAAACATTGTTTTTAAATTTTTATTTATTTAGCTTTTAATGTTAGTTATATGGGTCTTTCCGTTGGAGTGACCACGACAAAACTTCTGAAACCAAAATGCTTGTTTGTCAGGTGCCACCCAACTACCAACTTTCTTCTTCCTGCAATTCGTGTTGTATCATCTATTTCAATCTCATAAAATCAATCAATCCATAAGATAAGATTTACAATTTATATGTTTTATTTCATTAATATTTTTGTAAAATTTCGAACACTACTTTTGAAATTTCAAAGATGCCGCGATACTACTTTATAACTTCAAATTATTTTCACAAAAAAGTTAATGTGACAGCTTAAATAATTTTAGAATATTAAAAATGATTTAATTCTTTAAATTTTCTCCAACAAACTCATGGAAATTATAGTAGAAGCAAATTATTTGAGAATATATAACAAGTACCGGTGTTGAGTTTGAGACACAACCATCCACTTTCTTGCATGCGGTGTCCCAGAACAGGGTACAACGTTTGATGTTGCAGAGCACAGACATGCCATGGCTGAGAGGTCTCAGAGAAATGAGGCCTTTGCTTCACTTGCTGCTGCCACTTACCATCCACTGGATTGCTGAGGAGATGACAGTTTCTGTTCTTGTTGATGTTACAACCTCTGCTTTGTGCCCTGGAGACTCAACTTGCTCCAAAGCTATTTATATCAACGGCCTTCAACAAACGGTACTCATATCCTCCTCCTCATGCATCATCTCTTGCTCTTTCTGTTTTTTCTTCCGTGATCTTCTGGGTTGGTGGGGGAATTGAACGGATGAGACTTCCGAGGCCTTGGAATCATGCAAGTGAAGAAAATTGGTATTACATTAAAGTTTGCAAGGGTTTTCTTGCTGAAATGTTAGTGAGTGGCAATTTGTCTGGTGAAGCATTGCATAATTTTACCCAAGTTTTTGGGAAATGTATGCTGAAATTGTCTGCAATTAAATATGAAGAAAGGGGAGAAGGGAGATAGTTTTCTGAGCTCTCATTTCAACCCTATATGTATTGCCATCTTTCTAGTTGAACCAAACTGTGACATCTGCTTCACATTTTGACTATGGCAGTTTCACCAATAATCGGTCCATTTCATTTCACTGATTCTTTATTTTCCCTAACATCGTGCCCTACTTAACACATTCGGTGTGTGTGTGTGAGGGGAATATAATGAAGAGGTCTGATTTCATTTTTAATGAGTTTTAGATTTAATGATGTAATTTCTTCTGCAGATTGTTGGAGTTTTCAAGATGGTGGTAATTCCACTGTTGGGTCAACTTTCAGATGAGCATGGTCGCAAACCCTTGCTCCTTTTTACCATCTCCACCTCTATATTTCCCTTTGGTATGCTCGTTGGTATCAAATGCATTAAGACCTTGACAATTTACCGCCTCAATATAAACTAATCGGCAAAAACTTTAAATTTCGTTGTTGATGAAGCCCTTTGTTATGCTCCGCTTTCAATCTCCTTTTGTTGTGTGTTCACAACATTGGTGCCAAATTGAACTGACGAGGCATTTATTTCATGTCATGTTATATGCTTTGCTTAAGTTTTGTCCGTCAAAGTACGGAAAATTATTTCTTATCGTTGTATTGTTCTAGACTTCTTGTAGTCTGTATTGTCAGCTTAATGTTGATTTAGTCACAAATGATCTCATCTAAGTATAGTTTCACCTTCTCATATTCAAAAGACATACATAAAAATATGTGAACTCAACATTTTTCTCAATCTAACATGTTGGTGATGTCAAGTTGTTATACTTTAAACAGTGACAGAACAAAAGATCCAAAAAATGCTAGAAGGTGAAAAAGATAATGTTTGACTTTGTGATCCTTTTTCTGTGTTCTCCGGAGAGATAAAATACTTCATTAGTCAACATAGCCCCTTCACAGGCACCTCAAAACTAGTTTCAACCAAGCTTTATAGACCATTGGCACATAGAATACTTTCCATCAACACATTCCAATGTTTATAATATAAACCATCAAAGTGAGAGTTTTTAGTTGAAATCTTTTGGTCACTCATGTTTATATCTCACCCTCTTCTCTGTTATATAAGTTGAGGCTTGACTGTTATATAGCCTTTACAAAAACATGTAACAACAAATATCTCTTCATCTCTTGATTTGTAGCATATTATTCATTACTTTGTAATGGACCTCCTCAGTAAACGTATTGAAACTTGTGATGATTTCTCTACTTCCATGGTAGTGTGTTTGCTTATGGATTTTCATGTACTCTCTTCGTTGTATATGCTTACTGCAGCTTTACTTGTCTGGCGTCAATCCGCGGAATTTGTCTATGCTTACTATGTGATTCGCACAATTTCAAACATAATAAGTCAAGGCAGTATTTTTTGCATTGCTGTTGCATATGCGGTAAGATTTTTTCTTAACTAATTATCTACATAATTCGGTAAAGGATTTTATTTGCACCTTGTATACTTTCTCTGTCAGGCAGATGTTGTCAACGAAAGCAAAAGGGCAGCAGTGTTTAGTTGGATTAGTGGTCTTCTTTCTGCTTCACATGTTCTGGGGGATTTACTGGCTCGGTTTCTTCCTGAAAAGTACATTTTTGCTGTATGTTTGTGTTGTCAATACTACATTAATGCTCAGATCATTCATAAATTTTCCATACTTGTCCTTTGGGAATGAATCTGATTTACAGTTCAACGGTTTCAGGTTTCAATAGTACTATTGATCATTTGTCCAGTTTATATGAAATTCTTCCTTGTTGAAACGATGACACTAGCTCCGAAAAATGATCAAGTGTCAGGTTGCTGGGCTAAAATTGTTAATGTTCCCCAACAAAGATTCAAATCTATGAGGACAGCTGCGGAAATAGTAGTTTTCAGGTTCCCTTTCTTTTTTGGATGTTAATCATTATTTCTTTATTGTCACACTTAATTATCTGTATAGTTTTCTTCTGTAAATACTGTGCTGTATTTCAATTTTCAGTCCCACTTTAAGGGGCATGGCTCTTGTCTCCTTCTTTTATGAGCTGGGAATGTCAGGCATAACTAGTGTTTTGCTGGTATGTTTCAATGCCCTAACTTATTGCCAAGGTATTTTATCTATTATTTTTGAAGTCCTTATGCTGAGTCTTTGGTTATCTTGACAGTGTTAGAGTTTTTCTAGCCATGATGATCCTTCTTTTAGGTTAACTGTTTTTGGATAGTAGCTTTTTTACTCAAGACAAAATAGGGGCTTTTTACTAAGTTGTTAAGAGAGTGATTAATGATAATTCTGTACTTTCAATTTAAACTATGGTTTGAGAGCAAGGTCGAATGTGTCTGTGATTTGTGCACATTTCAAGACTAAAGAGACTTTAAGCAAGGGAGCTTGTTCCAGATTTTGCTGAAACCCATTATTTGGCGTTTTCCTATTAACATAAGATTTTGGGATAAAAAATTCCTTGACAGATAGTGTCTAAAGTACACTATGCTTACCTTGCATGTGTTAATCTAACATAATTTTACCCTCAGCTTTGTCATTGAGACAGTATCAATTATTTTCTACTGACAACTGCATTGTTTTTGTTCGTATGTATATTTATATTGATCAATCAAGTACCTTTCTTTTTGGAATGTCACCATGGCATGGAGTACTTGTTCAAACGAAACAATAAGGGTAGCAGATCACATATTGAACAATATATATTGATTAAAAAGGATGCATTCTATCATTTCAATTCTTAATTTTAGTGTATATTGATTAACAAATTTCTTTTTTCTGATTCAATAGTTTGACAGTCTCACAATTCCCGTGCAGTACTATTTGAAAGCTGTTTTTGGCTTTAACAAAAATCAGTTCTCAGAACTTCTGATGATGGTGGGAATCGGTTCAATCTTCTCTCAGGTATTATATTTTTCCCAAACATTTTTCTTCTTTTAATTCCACCGTATCAAAATTGTATTTTTATTGTGCAATTAATATTCTGCATGGCTAAAATTGTTTGACTTAGTTATATTCTATAAGTGTTTGATAAGTTGATTATGAAGAGTCTTTATTTTTTTAAGAGCTTACCCTGAGTTGGCTTCCAGATGTTGCTGCTTCCAATACTCAATCCATTGGTTGGAGAGAAAGTTATACTCTGCTCTGGCTTGCTTGCATCAATAGCATATGTAATTTATCTTGTGTTCCTTTCCTTTTCTCTTGCTTCCTGAAAGCAAACTTGCAGATACCGTTGTGCTATTCATATTTCATTTCTGTGTAGGCTTGGCTCTATGGATTAGCATGGGCACCTTGGGTACGTAAATTTGATATCTTTTTATTTAGCTATACTGTTTATTTTTTTGACTCTTGTACTTCAACTTTACCACCTTATCTTAAGATAAAAAAATTTATTACTGGAGTGTATCTTGTGTCAGGTGTTTGTTGCAATACCATACAAAATTCATATATATGTCTTGCTAAAAATCTTACAATTTGCAGTTAGTTCCTTAATGACTGTAATACAAATAAATTAATGCATCAATGCAGGTATCATACTTAAGCGCCTCTTTTGGTATCATCTATGTCCTTGTGAAACCTGCGGTGAGTAGTAGATTTAGTTTCCTCAAGTTTGACAAAATTATCCCACTTTTATTTCTCATTCAACTCTATGATCCTGGAATGGCTATTAATTTCTTTTTTGCAGACTTATGCTATTATTTCAAATGCGACAAGCTCAACCAATCAGGTTTTCTCTCCCTTTTATGCATCCAATTAGTATTGAAATATTCATCAAAGCTATACAGTCATAAATCAGTCAACTAAAGCAAAATCTTCTCAATAATATGTAAGTAATTAGATCTAAAATTAGAAACAGTCATAAGCTCGATTTAGTGAAGAATGAAAATAATGTCATTTTCAGACAGACATTTTCAAACAGACAGACAGACATTATTCCTTCTTAGGAAAATGTGATAGATGAACACTTTTCAAGCTAGAGAGACAACACTGGAGGACAATAGTATTCCCATCCCTTACATAAACTGTTTATATGCTCTTTGAGGATAAAATTTCTGCAATCTATTAGGAAAACCGCATGCTGAGTTTTTTTTTTTTTCATAAGAAAGCTAACCACTATAGTATGTAATAAAAATATCTTGGTTAGAATAATTTTTAACACATTTTATATGATTTTCCTTTTCCGATTTTATAACTTCATCGCAGGGAAAAGCACAAACTTTTATTGCTGGGGCACAATCTTTATCTGATTTGTTATCACCTATTGCAATGAGTCCATTGACTTGTGAGTTGAATACTGTCTTTGGTAGATGCTTATTAGGCCATTTGACTACTCTGAATGCTCACAACATATGTAAATATTGTTTCAGCATGGTTTTTATCTAGCAATGCTCCCTTTGAATGTAAAGGTTTTAGTATTTTATGTGCGTCCATATGCATGGTAAGCTCTCTAAATTTCTTCTCTTCTCTTCTTGTATTGCGCAGTCTTTCTCTTACTAACTTCGAAATCTTTCAATTTTTTCAGATAATCTCTCTTTGTTTTGTTTGCATGCTGAAGCCAGATAGTAATTCTAGTAATGACATAGAGGGGAGCACAGAAACCCCTCTTCTGAATCACACCTTGCCTCAATAATTTCTGCTCCAAATAGCCATCGTTTTTCTTTATTTTTTTCCTTTTATTTATGGATATGGCAGAAGTATAGGGAAAGGGTTGGAGAAAAAAGAAAGTGATGATGTCATAAGCTATGTTGAACTTAAACGAGGCAAAATCATCAAACACTGTTTATTTTTTGGCATAAAATAATAATATACAGTGGAACTAGTTTGTTAGATTTGAACAAAATGTAATTTTCTATCAACGTTTATTTATGATGAAAAAAAAAAATAAAAAAAAATTCTGGAGTATTTTGTGCTTTTCCAATTATAATAATATAATATTCTACTTGTGTAAATAAACAAATTAAAATAAGTAGGATCTTAAGTTTTCTTTATAATTATGAGCAAAAACCAATTCATCCTTATATATAAATCTGGGTTTTCTTACTTCCGGTAAAGTCTTTCGATGAGTCATTTTATTCTTTGTAAAGTCACATTCATGAGAGGATACTTTTTCTTTTTATATTTTTTCTAAAATAATATATATTATTTAAAGTTACTTAAATTCAATTGGATTTTGGTACTTAATTTTTTATGAAATCTGAATTTTGATACATTTTTTCAAATAAAAAAATATTTTTCTCAGATAAATTATATTTTAAGAATATTGTAATTTTATCCCATTGCGATTTGAGCTTCATTTGTAAATTTTAAATATTGACATAATATGTCATTGATATGATGATGGGTATTAATTCATACAGTTTATTTTCATATTTACCTTTTACTTAAAATTTTCACATTCTAATGCACAGTTGTTTAACATTTTTACATTATTAATTGAAATTAATTTTATGTTTGAGTTTTAATTTTATACATTGTTAAATCATTATAAAATATTTCAATATATATATATATATATATATATATATATATATATATGTGTGTGTGTGTGTACCAACTTAATTATACTTTATTATCATTATTTCAGATATTTTTATAAATCTAATTTAAATTTTAAATACTTGTATAATTCGTATAATATTAGTAGTATATTAATTGGAAAATAGTTTTTTATGCCGAGAAGAAAATACTTACATTGTGTGTAGGGTCCCGACATTATTAATAATTGTTTCCTACTATGATAATGAATAAAAAAATAAAACTTATATTTTTCTAATTTTTAAATGAAAACATTTAACACGAACACTACTTATTTTTTTCATCTTTAGTTTTTTATGTGTCAAATTTTAAAAGCTTTTATTTTATTAAATATTGCCTCCAAATTAAGTTAACGTTGCGTGTATCTAACTTATAATCAATTTACATACTTATTATTAAAAAAATTAAGCTAACATATAGTTAAGGTAAAGTATAAGTGAAAAAAACTAAATGGAAATTTTCATAGTTTTTCTGTTTAAAAGGTATTATATTTATTTATCCCACTTAACATCCCTAAATAACTGTTAAAAGATAGCACAATTATTTTACATAAACAACGTTATTATCTGTAGAAGCGATGAACACTCTTTGTATTATTTGATATTCAAAATGGGCGAGTCTGGTTGGTTAATTTTGATCACTTTAGAAATAGGTTAATCCATTCTGTTTTTCTAAATTTTTAAATAATTATTTATAGAATAAATAACTTTTAATGTAATGTTAGTTTAGTAATTAACTAATTTAATAATTTTTTATTTCTTTAAATTATGTAAACGAATAATTATTCCTTAAACTAAAGATACAGTATGTATATTTTTCTCGTAATCCATGGGATTAACAATTTGAAGTGTTCAGTAGTAACAACAGCGCCTTGAGAAGATAAGCAACTGTTCCCAGTCTTTGTAGTTTCAATTTCACATGTGACATGACCCAACACAAACATGGAGCTTCTCTCTGTGTCTGGCACACTCTGCAAAGGCCAAACATTTTCCTTTCACAAACCAAAGACATCCCAAATTATTGAACTTCCAATAAACCTAAGATTACCCAACACAATCAACCATTCCAATCTTTCTTCTTCTTCTTCTTCATGTAATTGGTCTATTACTAGGGTAGCAGCAACAACATACCCTTCCTTCATTTCTTCCACCACACAGAACCGCCATTGGATGGTGGTCATGGACACTCCTCCTCAAGGGCTCAATTCAAAGCCACAGGTCATTGATTATTATGTCAACATTCTACAAACAGTTCTCGGCAGGTACTTGTTTAATGGCTTCTCCCCTTTCTCGGACTCTCTTTTGTTTACCTGAAAACTGCTTTGAATTTGGTTTCAACAGGGAGGAAGATGCTCAGATGTGTATATATGATGCTTCATGGGACACCCACTTCGGGTTCTGTTGTGACGTTGATGAAGAAATATCCTCCCAGCTGGCCAGTTAGTTTTTTCTTCTTCTCTGATGGGATAGTCTTAGGAGTAAGGATGATATATGTTCACAATTTCAGATATGCTTTTTGCATCCAATGTATTATACTGTTAATGCAAAAATAGGTATTTGTTTGGAGTTTTAGTCCTGAGGAAATGATGTCGCATTTACGTTATTTTTAAAATGAATATGATTCTGATACATGCATCTTGCTAGGTTTGCCTGGGGTGTTGTTGGTTAGGCCTGACCCGGATCTCAATTCTTTGAAGAAGGACTATAGTTTATCAAGGGACCATGTAGTTCACCCGTCAGGATTACAAACTGTTACCAATATGTTGTTTCCTGCTCGAAATTCTAAGCATTGGCTTGTTAAAATGGATAAACCTGGGGTTGAGGTTGTTACCAAGGCTCAGATTGTCGATTACTATGCTCAAATTTTGACCAAGGTCATGGGAAAGTAAGAGCTGTGAATTCTAGTTCTTTTGCAATTGTTATTGGATTTCTCCTTTCCCTAAAAGTAATGACCATAATGTCTGCAGTGAGACGGATGCACAAATGTGTATATATCATGTCTCCTGGAAAACCAGCTTCGGTTTTTGCTGTGAACTTGACGAGGATTGTGCTCAAGAGTTAGCTGGTTAGCCTTGTAGAACCTTAACCCATGTGTCAAAGTTTAGAATACCTCATCAAAGTTGCTCCTTGTGGTGCAGGTGTGCCAGGTGTCTTATCAGTTCAGCCAGATAACAGTTTTGAGTCTGAAAATAAAGATTATGCAGGTTAGCAGTTTTGTAGATTCCCCCACATTTTTTTACTCGGGAACATGTTAGTATTATAGTGTTGCTTTAACAGAACTTCTTAGAGTTATGAGTGTGATTAGTGTCAAACTGGTTTTATGCATGCTCAGTAAAACTAAGTTAAAACTTGTTGCTAGACTAAGATTCCTGCGGTAATAGATGAAAATCTGGTTTGGTTTCCACTGATGTTCAATTATGCCATTCATGTTTTCCTGTACTTCGGTGTTGATCAATATCCAGTCTCTGATTTTCTACTAAACTATACATTCAGGTAGTACCTTAGAAAATAGTTGGAATATTTCCAACTCTTCTGAAGCAAGTCATGAAGCGCCCTTGAAAACAAAGAAACTGTTTGTGACAGGTTTGCGCACAACATTTATTCAGCTAAGAATTTTATATGTGAATTACTTTGTCAAGAACAAGTAATTTGTCATGTACCTTTACCAAAATACTAAGTATGGTACAAAAGAAAAAAAATACTAAGAAAAGTCAAATTTTAAAAAGCATTTTCATTTATTTAAAACTTATTAGGTTTCAGATGGTTCCATGTTTAGTTTAATTGGCCAACCTATTCTTTAGTTTGTTGGAGCTTTACTTATTTCATGGGACTGTCATTTTTGTTTCTTGCAAGAGATGATACTAATTGGAATTATTTGTCTCTTCAACAGGACTATCGTTTTATACATCTGAGAAAACCTTGCGTGCAGCATTTGAAGGCTTTGGTGAGCTAGTTGAAGGTAACTCATCTTCATTGCTCATCAATATTTAGTGTCTCATAACAGAATCAAATTCATCCCAGATTTTTCTTTTAAATGCTTGACAGTAAAAGTTATTGTGGACAAGATTTCAAAAAGATCCAAGGGTTATGCATTTGTTGAATACACCACAGAGGAAGCTGCCAGTGCAGCGCTCAAAGAGATGAATGGCAAGGTAGATCCATCTTTCTCACTTTCTTGAAAAAAGTTGTTTTGCTTTTGAATCAGCTCTGCTCCATAACTGTCATGGAGAAAGAATAAAAATGATTTAATAATTCAGAAATGATGGTTTTTGAAATTTTAATCTGTGTGCAGATTATTAATGGCTGGATGATAGTGGTAGATGTTGCCAAGCCTAACCCGCCAAGATACAACAGGAATAGCGCTGGATCATCAAGATCTGCTGTATGAATTTAGTTAAGTTTCTGTTTGTCAATCTTTATGCTATATCTTAAAAATTTTCACAATTAAGTTTGTGCATTTTTAGATACCAATCTTTATTAGTATTATCATACTATTCTATTATCAAGATAAAATAAATAATGTAAAATAGAATAGTTACATCATAACTCCTGTAGAAATGATAGAAAGTAAATTTTATAAATATTTAAAAGATAATAAAAGGGCAAAATACAATAAGCTAAATGTTTAATACTAAAACACTATTTGAAATAGTATATTACAAAATATCATGTTATTAAAATGAGTTTGTTAATCAAATACTGTTAATTCGGTCAAACAAACTTTTAGTCAAAAAATTGAGAAACGAAAGTAAAAGGATCTCTTTTATTTGTATTAGCTTGCTTTGTAATATTATTTTAATGCCTCTAATGGCAGTACTAAGTTGACATACCCATATTAATTATATAAATGTTACAGTAATTACTTTCTTTTTATTCTGAATTCCTTTTAATGCTCAAATTTTATTTCATGATAACTAATGCTCGTGTATAATAATCATACACTTTTTATTAATATTAGTCGATGTTCGTGCTTCTTTGAACACCTTTTGTAATCATATTGTATTAATACATATTTAACTTGAGTTTACTACTAGACAAAATTGATCATTCCATCAAATTTCCCTGTCACATTTGACAGCAATCGCAAATGACATTGCAATCTCAGCCATCAAGGATGTTTCTCCAATAACAAATAATTAATTTTTTGTGGTGTGAAAGATCAAACTAAGTTACAATCACATAACATACTAAACCATAAGCTCTTATACTTACTCTAATGAAAAAAAAGAAAGAAAACTGTTATCTAATGACAATTAGAAAATAGCATTATATAAATTTTATACAACACAATTTAACTAAACCTCATAACACTTTATTATGAAGAGTATAAAAAAAATTAAATACAAGTCTAATGTGTTTTTGATTGAGGCATTTTAACATCATGAATTTTAAGTCCATTATATAACTATTATCACTCATGTCATTGTTTATCTTAAGTGATATGAAACTTTTCCCGATACATTATTTTCATTAATTCAACTAGATAATAACACAAAAAAACTCATATGAGTATCTTGCTAAACAAGAGAGGACCAAATATATAAGATAATTAGTATAATTTCTTTTCTTTAAGCTAGTATTTTTACATAAATCTGCACAAAATATGCTAGTTGGTCTTTTATTCTGATTTACTCTCTTTGTTAACCTATTTTCTTTTATCACCAAAATTACAGAGTTTTCTCTTTTTTTTATCTCCTTTTTGAATATTCACATACAAAGATTACATTCTTTTAAGTTATATAATAATTAAAGATTAAGTATGTTTTTAGTTCCTCAATTTTAATATGAGATTGGAATTTGTTTTTGTTCAAAACATTGATATATTTTGCTTCCTAAATTTTAAAAATGAATGAAAATCATCCTTTTAGCCAATTACATTACATTTTTTTGACATGTCAAACGATGTTTCATACTCGTATTTGAATTGTTTACACAATTTGACACGTTTTCGCATATCTGTTGAAAAATCGTTTGACACGTAAAAAAAATTTAATGTAATTGGACTAAAATGATTATATCAATTCATTTTTAAAGTTTAGGGACCAAAATATATCAAAGTTTCGAATAGAGGCAAATTTCAATTTCATATCTGCTAAAAAATGCATTTGACATGTCAAAAAATTTAATGTAATTGAACTAAAAAGACTATATCCGTTCATTTTTAAAGTTTAGGGACCAAAATGTATCAAAGTTTCGGATAGAGGCAAATTCCAATTTCATATCTGCTAAAAAATGCGTTTGACATGTCAAAAAATTTAATGTAATTGGACTAAAAGGATTATATCTATTCATTTTTAAAGTTTAGGGACCAAGATGTATCAAAGTTTAAGACAAACTAATTCAAATTTCATATCTACTAAAAAATGCTTTTAACATGTCAAAAAAATGTAATGTAATTGGACTAAAAGGACTATATCCTTTCATTTTTAAAGTTTAAGGACCAAAATATATCAAAATTTTGGACAAAGACAAATTCCAATTTTATATCAAAGTTCAAATACTAAAACATCTTTAATCCATTAAGTAAAGCTAGTATTTTTTCATAAATTTGTACAAGATATGCCAGTTTCTCTTTTACTCTATTTTACTCTTTGTTAACTTCTTTTCTTTTATCAACAAAATCACACAATTTCTCTCTTTTTATCTCCTTTTGAATATTTTCATACAAATGCAACGTCCCAATTTAATAAAATAATTCTAATAAATAGAACTTCACATGTTTATAGCATAAAATAGAATACCGATAGAAAGTATATAAGAATCAACCTTTACAATTATCCTTAATACACTGAACAAGAAACTAAGGCACAAAACTTATGCCATAACCAAAATCTAAACACAGATTAGATTAGACTGAAAATTTGCTCACAAAGCAAGAAACTTACAAAATAAAACAGTTTAACAAAAAGGTACTCAAAAGAGCAATAGCTACCCGCCCAAAATTAGACAGTAGCATCACCACCATTTGAACGATTCCCATGAATCTTCATCTATGCTCGCACCAAGTATTTGGTAATCATTGCAAAAGGAAAAAGTCAAACAGAGAACACAAACAGAAAGAGAAAAGATAAGCTAATTACAAAAAGAAAAAGAAATATATATATATATATATATATATATATATATATATATATATATATAT
>Ga0209589_1006942_pt1 | contig 18459 bp, 15 predicted proteins | sample CowpeawhiteBW_FD_187525 | JGI IMG/M metagenome (GOLD analysis project Ga0209589, IMG submission 187525) | Root nodule microbial communities of legume samples collected from California USA - Cow pea white BW (SPAdes) (version 2) | ecosystem: Host-associated > Plants > Roots > Nodule | place: USA...
ATATTAATACACAATATATATATATATATATATATATATATATATATATATATATATATAAATGGGTGAAATACTTATTTTAGAAACTAATTTATGGGGTTCTTATAATCTACTTCTAACGAATCCCTTGCACTATTTCCGAAGTTTCAACTTCACCTATTTTCCATTACAAAAGAGAAGAAAACCTGAGCACTTAATATCAGAAACCACCCATCCCTGAACACGAACAGAACCATGGCTTCCAACAACCTCGTCTTTCTTATCTTTAGTTGTACCTTTGTTATTACCTTGTTGAACTTCCCAACCACGAAAGCACAGAACGAGGACAGGGTTTACTTTGAGTACCAAAACTGTAGTCCAAACAGAACATCTTCTACCAGCGCATATCAAAACAACTTGATAACCCTTCTCTCTTCCTTCACTTCCAACGCATCTGCAACGTTATTCTACAACACCACCATCCTCAGCAGAAACAACACGGTGTATGGTTTGTTCATGTGTAGGGGTGACATACCCTTACGCCTGTGCAAAGAATGCGTGGCCAACGCAACCGAGAAGTTATCTACAGACCCAGAATGTAAGAACTCCGTAGAGGCTGTGATGTGGTACGCTGAATGCAAGCTTCGGTATTCCAATGTGCCTTTCTTCTCCGTCGTGGCCACGTCTCCAGGAATTTTTCTTGTCAGCCCTAGCGATGTCACCACCAACTCCACAATCAGCTTCATGATCTTCTTGCGCGACGCAATGAACCGAACTGCAGAAGCAGCAGCGGTTTCGGATGCGAGGTTCTCGACAAAGGAAACAAACTTGTCTCATTCTCAGACTGTTTATACTCTCGCTCAGTGCACGCAAGATTTGTCTCCGCAGAACTGCAGAACTTGTCTTGCAGAAGCAATAAAAGATCTTCCAACGTGCTGTGATGGAAAACAAGGAGGGAGAGTTGTGTTTCCGAGTTGTAACATTTGGTACGAGATGTACCTTTTCTATGGCCTCATCACTGATAATCCACCACAAAGACTCGCTCCATCATCAGGTTTTTCTTCTTCATCTTCATCTTCTTGTGGTCGTGGTGTTGAAATATAGCACTAGAAAGAGGATAGAGGTAATTTCTTTTCTTTACTTTTGAACAAAGACTTCTTCAGATACGTGAAAAATCGCACTTAGCTTCATAGGTTTTTACATATCATTCGCCATGCTCCATGCAAAAGAGAAAAAACAAAACTCATCACCTCTCATCAATTTGCACCTCATATTTCCCTAATTAGTTTAAATCACTTTTCAAGAAAGCATGTTATGAATTGGAAAATTATTTTTCATAAACTTTTAATAATGTAAACGTGCCAACTTCTTATTAAATGAAAAAAAGTTTGACGTGAAAAAAAAAAAAGAGAAAAATTTGATATAGTTTGAAAAGAAAATTTTGTCAAAATTTATAAGAAAAAAAAATAAAAAATCAAGGTATCATTTGTGAATCGGGTGAATATTCATTACATGGACTGCAAAGGTATTGTTTTTAAGTTTTGATCTGCTGCAGCTGGTCGAAAAAATAAGACTTGGAAAAGATCCCTGAGCAAAGGTGGTGAAGTCCAACATTTGAAATAAATTTTGTGCTATTTTATTTTGTTCTATAGATGTCTAAAAAAACAATTGAATGTGCAAATAATTGTTCAAAGAAATTGGTAAAATAATTCCAATCATTTTCGTTGTTTTTTTTTTCATTTTGATATAAAAGTATTATAATTTTCTTTAGACTTAATTGTATTTTAATTAGTAAAAACAAAATGAGATAATTGAATTATCCTGACACATATATACAAAAACGATCAAAAAATAAAAACCCTACTAATACAGTAAATTTCAAACAACCAATAAACTTTGGGTAAAAACACATTTTTCATAAAAGAATAAATTAATTGAGGAATAAAATCTTCAAAACATTTCCCTTTTTATTGACTTACATAGGAAGGTCCCATATCTTTGAAATTATGAAGGGTTAACCCGAAGCCTTTTTTGTCTTTGTTTCCTCGCATTTTTTTATCAGCAAAAATATTATATATATATATATATATATATATATATATATATATATATATATATAAATAAGGGTCCTTGGATGTAGAGACAAAACTGTGGACGAGTCATGTGGATCAGTTCACAAGAAAAAAATGTAGGACGGATTAAGTATTTAACGAGCTTAAGCCCGTTTCGCATAACTCACATTTGCGTGGGTCAAGGACGGGTTGGTCCGCATTGGCCACCACACTCCGCATTGATTTAAATTTCTAAAATTTAGCCGCACCACCACAACACGGTCGTGTGTATTTTTTTTTAAGCAACTTGCTCATTCACATTTTTTTCTCCAGTCCATCCAAAATGACCTCAGTCATATTCGTGTTCATTTCATCCAAAAATAGTTTTCTCGTTCGTATTTCTTTCTTATTTTAGTGCAGTTCAAAACCATTTCTATTTTTAGTAGGCTTGTACATAAAAATTTTATAAATTATAAAATTATGAATATTACTTATTTTAAGAAATAGACTTATAGAAATTATTATTTCTACTAATTTAATTAAATAAGAATAAAGTTATTAAAATTCTTATGTGGATCACGATCTAGTCTGTAGATCTAGATCCGCGTGCCAAACGTTATGCAAGACGAGTCAATGAGGTGTTGTTTTGTGAATAATGTGTATTATAGGATTTTTTTTTGAATTATTAGGGTTTTTGGAATAACAAAAATTATGAACAATTTGTTTAAAAAATGGATAGGGTTTTTAACAATTCATTTTTTTGCTTGCTATCAATATATCATGACCTAATATCATGTTAATATTTTTTTAATACAGGAAAAGGTCTATCACGAACTATTATCTTGATTCTTATTTTCGCTATTGCTTTGGTGGGACTACTTTTTGGCATTTGTTGTTATATTTTGATGCGAAGAAAAACAAGAAAGAGTAATAACATTATACTTATAGAAAATCGTAAGTATGGTAAAGAAAAATAAACTCTAATACCTACTTTTCATTTAGAAGACTTAATGAAGTTCCAAACTTGGATTAATGATTGAAGTTCTTTTTAGTTGGACTTGGAAGTTCTACTATAGAGTCATTGCAATTCAGTTTGGCAATAATTGAAGTAGCAACAAACAACTTTGCAGATGACAATAAGATAGGCAAAGGAGGATTTGGAGAAGTTTACAAGGTAACAAAAATTGTTATTCTTGTTTATTATATGCTCTTACTTTTAACTTTAATAATTATCTATTTTTTTAGGGTATTCTTATTGATGGAACATCTATAGCCGTAAAAAGACTTTCAAGAAACTCTAAACAAGGTTTAGAGGAGTTCAAAAATGAAGTTATGTTGATAGCCAAACTCCAACATAGAAATTTAGTAGCTTTCAAGGGATTTTGTCTTGATGAGGAAGAGAAAATACTTATCTATGAATACGTACCAAACAAGAGTTTGGACTACTTCTTATTTGGTTTGATTCTTTTCATCCATCCTTGGTTTCTTTTAAGTTTAACATGTATGTATTACATATTTAAGATATTTAATATATTGTGTTTTAAACATTCAAGGATTTGATTATGTTTTAAACCCTCAAGATATATCACTTAATTTTCTCAGATAACGAATATTCTTGTAGATACTAAACAAGAAGATTGTTTGACTTGGTCTGAGCGTTACAAAATCATAGAAGGGATTGCTAAAGGAATTCTATATTTACACGACCATTCTCGACTTAAAGTAATACATCGTGATCTTAAACCTAGTAATGTATTATTAGATGAAAATATGGATCCAAAAATTTCAGATTTTGGACTTGCTAGAATTGTTGAAAAAGACCAACAAGAAGGAAGTACAAAGAGAATTATTGGAACATAGTAAGTTTTGAATATCCATTCTTACATTTATCATCCCTTAACAACATGTTTATGATTATTTGTCATTTTTTCTAATTTTGCAGTGGTTATATGTCTCCAGAGTATGCTATGTTTGGACAATTTTCTGAGAAATCAGATGTTTACAGTTTTGGAGTTATGATTCTCGAAATTATTAGTGGGAAAAAGAACATGGGTTCATATGAACCACATCGTATTGTTAATTATCTTTTAAATTTTGTGAGTATAATATCCTTTTTTCCATATTTTTATTTTATTATCATTTATGCTTGTTGAATAAATGTGATTAGTTAACAATTTAAAAGGTGTAATGATTTGGCTAAGCTTACTGGTTGTTACAGGTTTGGGAGCACTGGAGGGATGAAACACCATTGAGTACATTAGATCCAAAGTTAAAAGGAAATCATTCTAATATTGAAGTCATTAGATGTGTTAAGATTGGTTTATTATGTGTTCAAGAAAATCCAGATGCTAGACCTACAATGTTGACAATTGTCTCATATCTTAATGGTCACTTAGTTGAATTGCCTTCTCCCCTAGAACCAACATTTTCTTTGGATCGAAGAACGAATCCAACTAATTCACAGAACCCAAGCTTGAGACAATTTGCTAACAATTTCATATCAGGCTCAATCAATGAGATGTCTATAAGTAAATTTTATCCTCGATAATTTTATGTTGAATGTTATCTATATCTATTTTGTTGAATCATATTATATTATTTGGCACTTAAATATCATACCTATCAAATTATAACTAAGTGTGTTCTCGTATTGTATTAAACTTTTGGTTTTAACTTCACTTTTCCATTATCTATTATATATTTTTATAGTGACAAATGGTATGTTATGCTTAAGTTAATTTTATAATGAGTATAACTTTTAGTTTATCATTTTTAAAGTTGAATTTGCTTACAATCACATTAATATATACACTTTTTGTGACATTCCAAGAATATCTTAACTCATATCATAGTACATGAATACCTTATAAAAAAAAATTCTAAAGATTATTCACTACAAATTCTTGAAAATTGGAATTCTTTATTTCATACAATAAACATATATAATTCATCATCTCTTAGGGTGTGTTCTTTTGTGGGTGATGATTTGAGGGAGAGGGAGATGATTGATTTGGATTAATTAGAAGGTGATATTTATGTTGTTCTTTTTTATGGATTTGAGGGTGATATTGGAGTGAATTTGAAAATAATTTTTATGAAAGTTTATGAAGGATTTGACCGATGTGACTAAAAATAAATAAATTTAATAGATGAAAATGTAGAATGACCTAATTGTCCTTGGTGTTAAAAAAGTATAATAAAATGATATTTAGATTAGTTGTAATTAGTTTCTCATATATTATTATCAATAAAAATATTTTAAATATTTTTTAATTGAAAAAAAATTATATTAAAATATAGTTGATTTAGAAAATTTAATATTTTAATTTAAAAGAAAAACATTTCCAACAACACCATTAATAAAAAGTCAACTCCAAGCATGACATAATATATAAGAAGTACACACATGACAACATACAATATGATGAATGATACAATCAAAGTCAAGCCTCTCTACTCATATAAGTTTGCAACCTATTCCAACGATTTTCTACCGGTATCTCCATAAGACGTCTGGTATGAAGTGGATGTGAACAAAGAAAGTCGTAGCACTCTCTTAATAAGTTGTCATCTGAAATGTTCATGGTTCTTAGTAACTCAGAAATTTGGTCTCCTCTATATTGAGCTGAAGGTGTTCTAAGAACTAGGTTGTATTGGTCATTAAGTAGTGCATTGCGTCGTTCAATAGCTACAAGTTGGCGGTTAATAGCTACAAGCATTCGTCGATCAAGAACATTTGTTTTCTCAAGTAACTCCAGTATTTTGGAATCCATCTGATTTAAATACACATAAGAGTCAATTAAAATAAAAATGATAAACACATAATACAAGATGAATATAATTTCAATTCATTCAATTATATGAATAATTTCTGTAAAGTATCAGCTAACTCAATACTCAACTTTTTAATTCCTTGTTTTTATGTTCTAGGATTGTTCTTTAAATATTCATTTTTACTTTACAGGGGCATAATTATTCATATTTATGAACTTTCTTTAAATAATTATTACAAATTTCTTATATCTATATTAAAAGCATAAAAGCATGTTTTCTTATACCTAACCACCAACCACAGCGAGCCATTTCTTATATATATATATATATATATATATATATATATATATATATATATATATATATATATATATATTAAAAGCATGAGTTTTGTATAGCTTACCACCAACCACAACGAACCATTTATTATATCTATATTAAGCATGCGTTTCTTATAGCTAACCACCAACCACAAACCAATTCTTATATCTATATTAAAAGCATGTGTTTCTTATAGCTAACCACAACGAACCCGTTCAAGAATGGACACCAAGACACCAAAAAAAATCCAATACGCATAAATATTCAACTCATCGCTGCAGCAATTCACCACTTTCAAACCCACTTTAACTCACCGCTGCACCACGTCCAAACTTCGGAACCCACTTCAACTCGTTGCTGCTCCAACAACGATGGCTCCTCCTCCCGCTGTCGTGAAGTCGTTCACCAACCAAAACGCGTATGAGTTCCTACCACACAAATGCAGATCAGGGAAATGGAATAGATTCCAAAAAAAAAAAGAACCGGTTAAATAGGATGGTACAATGGGTTGGAATCAGATCCAGAAAAATGTTAACAGGTTCCATTCTAGCTGCGAAAACAACCACAAAAATAGATCTGATTCCAGAAACAAATATGGATTCACCACTACGTCAACACTGGACTACTGCACTGTGAACTGTCCGACGAGCCGTCAACCTCCTCGTGTTGGCCACCGTCCGTCTTCTCAACAACCAATGGTGATGGAAAGGTACCAAGTGCATCATAGTATTCAAATGAATATAAAGAAACGAAAGATGCAAGACAATGGTATTCAAACGAAGAGAAAGAAAGGAAAAATGCATGGGAGTGGTAGGGAAAAAGCTCACCTCCTACAGCTGAAGTGCACACTGTCCGCGAGAGTCCCAAAGTTCTTCCCAATTCATACAAATATAATACACCAATTGTGTTCAAACTTATTAATGATAATCGAATGCTTCATTCAAGACGCTCAATGGTCAAAACAGGTAAGGAATCTATCTTGTTCATGCATCAGGAATCTGAATCTGCATTGTACTTCTCTTCGTTTGAATTACACAACTCCTGGAAAGCCATGGTTAATTTATTTGAAATAAAATATTGAGGGTAATTATGTAAAATGGCCCTGGATCACTCTAATATCTTCATCTCAGAGGGATGCGAGCAATCCATTGATCCCTCAAATCATCGCTCTGCATCGCTTCCGTATCTTTGGAAAAGAACACGAATAATCTTGCAAATCAACGCTTGCCATTCTTTTTCTTTTTGAATAGTAAATTCATGGAAAATAACACACGCTTAAAGATGAACTCTTTGATAGTTTACCAAATGTTGAGTTTAAAGAACATTATGTGTCCATGTGTGCTCTTCTCTCCTCCTCCCCAAACTCCTCACAACTTCTCCTTGTAGTTGCCACTGCTTCCTCTCTTTTAAATCACATTATCCCTCTCAAAAACAAAATAATGCAACAAAACAATGTGAATCTTAGTGGAATCAAGAAAATGGGTGGAACTCCGATTATTTAGAATTACTCCTGCATTTGAAAAAGGCTTTTAAGGAACCAAGTAGCTTTGAGAAATTCCATTACGATCATTTCATCTCTTCTAATACAATTAATATGATTCGAAAATCTGGAATAATGCTTGATGTAATGACCGATTCATGGAGAACATACTTTTGTCTATTGGAAAACCTCACAACTATAAACAACTTTTTTGTTTTATTTTTTTTATTTTCTTTATTGTAACGGATGATATGGACTTGGCATACTACAAGAAACTCTTAAATAATGACTAATTTTAGTGATAAAAAATAATTAATCACTATAGTGACTAATTTTGATTACAATTTATAAACGAAAAAGTATTGATAGCTAAAATAATTACTAAATTGGTCACCACAGTAAATTAGTCTCTAAATTAATTATTAATATTAGTTATCAAGGTTTTGATCACCAATTTATAAACTATTTTAGTTACCAATAATTTTTTAATTTATAAATTAATTTTAAATTGGTCATTATGATTAATTATTTTTTTTATTAAAATTTATTATTATTTAACAATTTTGACATAATATCATTTCGAAATGTCTATTATAGACGAATTGCAATGGATGTGATGCATGAATCATACTTACAAATCGAAAGGATGACCGCGAATTTATTGTGCAACATGAATAAAAAAAATAGAATAACTTTCATATTTACATAAACCCCAAAATAACCCTATCCTCATTTAAAATTAAAACTGCACCATCTCCTAAACTACCTTTTCCATAACAACAAACAAGAGTTAATCATGCTTAATAATACTAATATTAATTATAATGTTAAAATTTTATAATATTAATTACCAAGTTTAATAATTGTGAAAGAATAGTAGTAAGATTGATAATAATAATAATATTATTATTATTAATAATAGTAACAATGATATGAATGGTAATATTATTAAGGGTTAAATATGTTTTTGTCTCTTAACTTTTTAGTAAATTTTAGAATTAGTTCGTTTCGAAACTTTGGACCAATTTAGTCCTTTATCTTTCGAAATACGTAAATTTAGTCATTTTAATCAAATTTTATTAAGTTTATTTGACATTTCAAGCGTGTTTCGTAATATTATTTGATTTAACATTAAAGCAAAAATGTATCAAACAGTATAAACAACTCAAATACAATCCTAAAATGTGTACGAAAGATTAAATAAACCTAACAAAATTGGATTAAAAGGACTAAATCCACGTATTTTAAAAGATAGAGGACTAAATATGTCCAAAGTTTTAAAATAGACTAATTTCAAGATTCACGAGAAATTAAGAACAAAAACATATTTAATTATATTATTAATTACTTTTATTAGTAATAACAATAATAATAATAACCATAATAATAATTATATTAATAACATCATTAATATTTTTTATTTTTTATTCATTTTAAACATAACGACAATATAGTAATCAATACGTTTTATCTACTAAAACATTTCTTTTACCCATCACATCAGTTAAATTATTCATAAAGTTTTATATTATAGATTTCTACTTCAAAATTTTCGTCCATTTCTTAAAACAAAAAACATCACAGTTTATTAAGCATTCCAAACCTGTTCAACTTTTGTGTAAAGGAGTGAAAAAGAGTGGTATGTGACATAATAAATTCGAGTTTATAAGACAATAATTTCTAGGCACGTTTTCCATAAAGGAGAAAGAAAATTGAGTTACTTAAAAGTTGTTCTTTCAAGTTAGCGACCACAAGTCCAAACAAAACCATCAAAATCGTTAAAGCTGTTCTGTAAATATTCCCATTATTTAAATATGAAGTATATATTACTGTATATAATTAATTTATATTTTGCTTTATACTCATATTTTTATTTTTATAAACAAAGTGACCCTATTCTTTTTTGACTGAATGCTTTTAAAGAAATCTCATTATTTAAACATTAATAATCGTACTGTACACAATTAATTAATTTTATTTATTATTTTTTATATAATTAGGTGAAAAGCACTTTTTTAAAATTAATGTTAATAAGCGGTTGTCAAAAAGAAAAAAAAAGGCGTGGAGAATGACGCTGTTTACCAACCCACGGCAGCATCAAGTAATAGGGCACGCTGATCCGCAATTGAAAATACCGTCGCTATTTTCATGTTTCGCGAATATACCAAACATCTTCACGAATATTCCATATACGTAAAATAAATATTTTAAATTCAATCAATATATAATTAATTTTTTTTTTGAAAAAATACAATTATATATATATATATTTTTTTTTTTGTTTAGATATTTATATATTTATTTTACAAACTAATTTAAAAATAAAGAAAGCAAAACAATATATTATTTAATTAAATATAACTTTAACTGTTTTCGGAACATTCTATCAAGACATTTCTTTATATTGTCAAAGAGAACATTGATCAGAATACCTCTTTTTTTTTCTTTTTTTATAAAAGTTGAAAAAGAATAAAAGTAGATCATTTATTTTTTCTTAAAACGAATTTTTGAGAACGAATTAAGTCTAATTCCTTTTTAATACGACATTAAAATCTTTTTGATGTTAATATTAAGCCTTATCTACATAATGTGTTAATGACGTTATTACGTAATAAATAAAATATAAAATACGAATATTTTATACGAGTTAAGTTAAATATTGTTTTTTTTTATCACTAAATATCTTACTCAATTCACACTAGATTATTTCAATTTAATAAAAGATTACAAAATCCAAGTTTTTTTTTTTATATTAAGAGTGAATTAAATGCAAATCATTTGTAACGTTAAATCCTAATAATCATTTAAAAATCTGAATCTAATCGAATATTAATATATTCTTATAAATATTTTTTATTTTCAATATATTATAAATAAGTCCAACTAAGACTTTTGAACGAAATATTGTAAAAACAATAACTTTTTTCATTAATCTATTTAAATTAAATTATTTATGTATTTCCTTTTTCTTCTCATCTTCTCGTGGTTACTCGTAAACTTCTCTCAGGATTCACGTGCTACCTTTTTTTTTTTTCCATTAAAGTGAAAAAAAAAAAAAGAGAGACTCTACTAGACTAATGCTAACAGTTGGCCAACCAACTTCTATTTATAAATACGAACCAAACCACACATGACAGACTAAACAGGCACACAGTTCGGTCTTTTTAGGTTACCTCTGTGACATTTGTGTTGTTAGTTGCGGCTGACACCGAGAAACGAAAAGGTATGAACTCGTTGTTTGTGTAACGTCGTAGTACTGTGACGTTTATTTCATAGTATGAATGGTTATCAGTGTATTTGAATTTTGTGCATCTAGATTTGCCATTGAATATGATAGGAAAAACGAAAAAGGAAAAAGAACCATGACCCAGATGGGTAATGAATGATTCTTTGTGTATGTGAATGATTTTTGTATTTGGTTTTGCCATTGAATCTGAATCTGATAGGAAAAAAGAAGGGAGGAAGCGCAGATGGGTAGCTCAGGTTTCTCATGGAAATTGGCGGATCATCCAAAGCTCCCTAAGGGGAAGACTGTGGCTGTGGTGGTGTTGGATGGTTGGGGAGAGGCCAACCCCAACGAGTACAACTGCATCGCTACCGCTGAGACACCCTGCATGGATTCTCTTAAAAAGGTTCAATTTTTGCACGTTTTTGGATCTAATCTTTGATTATACATTTCAAAGATCTGTTATTATTTAACCGATGGGGTTGGGTGTAGCAATAGTGACTGGTCCTTTACAAAGTGACGAACCAAGGTTCGAATCTACGTTGGATGAGGTGTTCTTGTGTAGTATATGATAGTTTTAAGGGTTGCCTCCAAAGAAAGATACCTGTCAGGAGGCGAAAAAAGATCTTTCTTTTTGGGTTGGAGGACATTAATCAGGAGTTTTTTCGTGTTACAGGGTGCCCCTGAAAAATGGAGATTGGTTAGGGCTCACGGTACCGCTGTAGGCCTTCCAACAGAAGATGACATGGGCAATAGTGAAGTTGGTCACAATGCCCTTGGAGCTGGTCGCATATTTGCTCAGGGGTAAACTGAAACTAGCCTCTCTTTTTCATCTATTTAGCGCCATGTATTTGTTACTACCAAGGTTTTGAACTGAGGTTGCGTGCTGTAGTTTTTTTTTTTATTATTATTGTCATAAATTACGACAGATCTACTAATTGATGTGATCATGAACTGCATGTGGGTTCTTTTAAACTAATTTACGTTTACTTTGTTCTGCTTGTGAACATTTGTATTTGTTTAGTTGTGCCTGCATTTTTTATGTCATGGACTGAACAACATATTGCTTTGGTCTGCATTGTTTCTTAGATGATCATAGATGTATGTGATCAATAGGGTTAAATATGCTCCAGACACTTCTATACTCTTGTTTTAGGATGTAATACAACAATCAACAACATGGTTGCGGTTTTTTCTTGTTGTGTATCGCTTTTCCCAAGGAATTTGTATCAAGTTTTGGTTCACAATGTTTAGTTAGTAATTCAGATGATTTCTTCAGTGGAGTTGGAATTTATATTTGTTGCTTACTACGAGCTATACTATTGAGTCACTTTTTCTTGCTTCAAAATTATTTCTAGCATGTTTGATGATTGAGACATCTTGATCTGTGATTGTTCATTTTAGTGCCAAGCTTGTCGACCTTGCTCTGGCCTCTGGAAAAATTTTTGAAGGAGAAGGTTTCAATTACATAAAGGAAAGTTTTGCAAATGGCACATTGCATCTCATTGGGTTACTGAGTGACGGTGGAGTTCACTCCAGACTTGATCAGTTGCAGGTACTTGGGGTTGGAGCTGTTTTTGTTTTTTGTGTATACAACTCAATCTTTCTAATTCGCTATTTTTATACAGTTGTTGCTTAAAGGAGTTGGTGAGCGAGGTGTTAAAAGAGTCCGTGTCCATATTCTTACAGATGGCCGTGATGTTTTGGATGGCTCAAGTATAGGGTTTGTCGAAACCCTTGAAAATGATCTTGCAAAATTGCGGGAGAAGGGAATTGATGCTAAGATAGCATCAGGTGGAGGTCGTATGAATGTCACAATGGACCGCTATGAGGTATAATTACTTAGAAATGGCCTTCAATTTGGGGTGCCTGATTGCATATGTTGATTGTTTCTTCATTTAACTTCTCGCTAAATTTGATAATGTTTTGGTCAATTATATTATTCATTAGATGTACTCTGACCATGATGGGGTCACTTCAAATTTTGCTTTGTATTTTATCATCTTATGCTGCTCATAACAAGTCTGTCACTGATTTTACTGGGTTGTACTCCAACCAATTTTTTTCTGTCTATTGAGATTTATTGTTGCAGTGCCATATTACCTCTGTAATTTGACAAGGAAAAACAAAATAAATTGCTTTTAAATCTTTTATTATTTAATTTCTTTTAGTTGCAAATTCATAGTAACAAAAGTGCCTTTTTATGGTTAACTTGCATTTCAATTTCATACTGTTCTATACAGTAAATAGATATGGATGACTTGATCTTTTTCTTCTTTTCTTGTTTGTGTATTTCTATTACTTATGATTCACTGTTTTCAAAAAAACTGCAGAATGATTGGAATGTTGTGAAACGAGGATGGGATGCTCAAGTTCTTGGTGAAGCCCCTCATAAGTTTAAAAGTGCTCTTGAAGCTGTTAAGACGCTGAGGGCAGAACCAAAGGCCAATGACCAGTATCTGCCTCCTTTTGTTATTGTTGATGACAATGGGAAACCTGTTGGTCCAATAGTCGATGGTGATGCTGTTGTTACATTCAATTTCCGGGCGGATCGTATGGTCATGATTGCAAAGTCTCTTGAATATGAAAATTTTGACAAATTTGATAGAGTTCGTGTTCCTAAAATCCGGTATGCTGGAATGCTTGAATATGATGGTGAACTGAAACTTCCAAGACATTACCTTGTTTCTCCGCCCGAGATTGATAGGACTTCTGGTGAATATTTGGTGAAAAATGGTATTCGGACTTTTGCTTGCAGGTAAATTTTCTCTGTTCAAATCATTAATAGGGTTTTTCGTAATATAGTAATTTATGGAAATCCATAATAGTTCTACCTGCTTATTTTGTTCTTGATGGTGAATGATGGAACTGTCATACATGAGAAGTCACTATATTGTTTACCCAATCTAGGGAACAAATGTTTCTCATTTGAGAGTCCTTTACAATGTTTACCTTATGTGATCTTCATTGTCTAGTACTTACCTGTTACATGATAGCCATCACAGTCACAAGTGTCAATTTTTTTGTCAACAGTGAGACTGTTAAATTTGGTCACGTCACATTCTTCTGGAATGGAAACCGGTCTGGGTATTTTAATGCAGACTTGGAGGAATATGTGGAAATTCCTAGTGACTCTGGTATTACATTCAATGAACAACCAAAAATGAAGGCATTGCAAATTGCTGAAAAGGCTAGGGATGCTATTCTTAGCAAGAAATTTGATCAGGTAATTAAATGGTTTATCAGGTGATTTTCGGGAATCATGGTCTGTTATTTACTCTTTTATTTTATCTGCTGTGTAGGTACGTGTCAACCTGCCAAACGGTGACATGGTGGGGCATACCGGTGACATCGAAGCAACAGTTGTGGCTTGCAAGGCTGCTGATGAGGCTGTGAAGGTATGATTTTATGTGTTTCTTACAAGGATTTGGTGCAAATCTAATCTTATATAGGAATGAATCTTGTGTGATTTAAATGAGCAATTAAGAACTAGGTTATGTTAAGAACTAAAATTAGAGGATCCAAGTTCCTTTATTAAATTATTTTGGAAGATTGTTTGGTCAACTAAGGGATTCAGATCATCACCTCTACCTATCTCCTTTGATATGAAATATAATTTCTTTACCCATTTCTTGTGTCAAGCATTCACAATTGCTATTCTATCATATTTTCACAATTTGTCTTTTTTTTTGTCATTTATTAAGCTTTTTGTTTACTTATGTAAATGCACAGATTATTCTTGATGCAATAGAGCAAGTGGGTGGAATCTATGTTGTCACAGCTGACCATGGAAATGCAGAGGATATGGTGAAGAGGGATAAATCTGGAAAGCCACTTCTAAGCAAGGAGGGAAAAATCCAGATTCTTACTTCTCATACTCTTGAGCCTGTAAGTTTTACAAATTATATCAGTCACTGATAATAACAAGTTCACATGAATTGCAATATTCTCTACTTTCAAAGAGCTTTGGATAACTTGTGGAATCTCCACAAATACAATTACAAAGTGAAATGAAACTCTTTGAATGAATCATAATTTTGGTTCAAAATCTCATACTTTTTCTTGGTGCTGGTTAAGGTGCCAATTGCTATTGGAGGTCCTGGATTGATCCCTGGTGCCAGATTCCGCAATGATGTTCCATCAGGTGGATTGGCCAACGTTGCTGCAACTGTGATGAATCTTCATGGATTTGAGGCTCCCAGCGACTATGAGACAACTCTCATAGAAGTAGCAGATAAATAGGAACAACCAATGGAAGAGTTAGTATATTTTGCAAAAATACAGGGAATGCTGTTGATTATACAGCTCAAATAATTGAAAGTTTTCTTCCCTCCACATACATCATATGTGAGCTGGTTTTGTTCTTTTCAAGAGTTTCCATTTTCAGTCTGCAGATGACAGCACAGTACCAACTAATTATTGCCATTTTGACACTTATTGTGCTGAATTACATTTGAATCAGGAATTTTGCTTGGTCGTATCTCTATATAATGCTTTTAATTAGCAATATGATAAATACCAATATAGTTGTGTTTATCCATATTAAACATTTGATTTGATCAAGTAATGGTAGCCATTTACACGCTGAGAAACATTTACAAAAAATTACCATTAGTTAAGGATCATTTTTATATATAACATTAACCACTTACAGAAGTATTACTGCGATTTAGTAAAATTTTGAAATAGGATCTTATAATAGATTGACCATTACAAATAGGTTAGTTAACAACGATTTAGAATTTATTGGTTACAACCGTCATCATAAAGAGTATACTTTGAGTTTGAGAGAATTTTTATACACACAAGAAAATTATTCTTTGATTAAACACCTATGGTGGTGATGAAGGGAATCCAATACCATTAATTTTATTTAGACTATTGTAATGCGTTGAACCACATAATTATGATATTTAATGTTCATAAAGATTGAAAAGTTCTACAAGATTCGTACTTTATGTTCTAACTTGGCACTTGTGTTTTAGTTAGAATAGAAAAGGGATTGATTCCAGCCACTGTTGATATAGTATATAGTCTTCTTCCAGAAGCTTCAATTAAAACTTTGAAGTTAAACAATTATCTTTTCGTTCACCCATTAAGTCTATTCAAATATTTTTTATTTAATGACCGGAATAAGACTCTAACAATGATCTCGTGTTAACTATCTTAAACCCTCCACCACTACATTGAGCATTAACTAATCATCACTTTTATTAATAAAAATATTTAAAGAAATTAATTAAATAGATTACTTCTATTTTATATTACATAATAGACGTATTTATCATTTTAAACAAATAAATATTAGCACCCAAATATATTTAGTATATTATGAACAATATTACATGACTTCCAAAAGAAAAAATTATTATTATTATTATTATTATTATTATTATTATTATTATTATCATCTTTTTAGCTGCTAAAAAAATAGATTTTTTTTTTTTAAATTATAATGCTAAAAAGTAAATATAGACTATAAAACAATAAAAATCACTGTTAATAGTACATTAAATATTAAATATAATTATTTAATGATTTATTTGAAATATATATTCACCACTTAATTGAATTATGCATCTAAAGATAAGCAAATTATCTTTATTTGTTTATTTTTTACTTCAATTTTCTTAATTAATATTTTCTATTTAATGCCAAAGCTGATAGTTAATGATTGAGAGGAAATCTAACATCAACAAAAAAGAAGTCAGGATTAAAGTCAAATAGAATTAAGGTAAAACATACTACCAAAGTAAAAACCTCAGTTTTCAAATTATATATTTTGATTTATGCTACATTAGTAAATAAGAAAAAAACCTTGTATAGTTGTCATGTGACATTAACCTAAGCTATAATGATCCTATTTGATTCAATAGTTATACAAACAGAAGCAGGATGTGATGAAACAAACCTACGCCATCCTATCAAGTAACAAGCGTGGTTGAATTTGCTCAAGACAGTGATGAGATCATACCTAGAACTTATTTTCTACTCGTTCTAAGAAAGCAAAATAAACCAAAAATAAAAATAAAAACAGATTTGTACAGAGATTTACACCAATGGATGAGGTAAAAAAAAGAAAACTCCATAAAAATATGCCCTTTTTGTTTCCATCCCACATTGTTCTCCTATGAATTCCAGAACAAACTTAATACAAGTAATACGTCTCATCTGCCTCAATTTTCAGTAGTGATTGTACTATACAGAAAATATAAGGGCCTAAGAAAAGCATACATATCAAGTTTACCTGAAACACTTTAACTGGTTACCTCTGCATAAACTATGAAATCCACAATGCAGAGTCCTAGATTATAGTTTCACATAAACTAATGTTACAATGCTGAGGTAGCTTGTATTTCTGAAATCCAAAGCTGAAATGGTTCCATCATCAAAAGGGAAAACCCAAAGATGGAGTTTTTTGGCCCATGAAGCCAGAAGAAACATGAAAACTCATCAGTTAGACCATACATGGAGAAGACCGTGTCTGTTACCAGTATAAATCTCATTTCTATCTTCATCATAGAAGAGGGCAGTGATATCCTCCAAAGCCTCTGTAACTGAATTCCTCATTAGGCATGGATAAAGACTTTCCCGGCAGCTACAACCGCTGCGGCTGCACTCGTCGGCCCTGGCACAACTAATTGTTGTATTGATTTTAGCAACACATTTCCCAGTCAAGATGTTGCTGACATGAATTGAACCAGCTGTGCCAAAAGAGCAAATTATAAAGATGCAAGACCAGTGAAACAAATTGAAAGCTGCTTATGAAAAGTAAACTCAAATATAATTACCATTGCCTTCCATCCATTGATCATCAGAATCTGCCTTGCAGTAAGAGATAATGAGATCCTGATCACTTGTTATGTATATGTTGTTGGTATTGCAATCTGGATGCCACAATTGGTGATCCTCAAATGAAGTGACAAGCTCCCCTCGGAAATTCCAAACAGAAACTGTTCGGTTTCTGAAAGTAAGGAACAACTGATTCTCATACAGAAAGATAAATGCTGATGGAGTCATGAACTCTGTTCTGCTTACCTCCATCAGCTCAGCATTTCGAACCTAGGAAAATCACACAACCAGACGTGAAAATAACATACACATGAAGAAAGGGATCTGCTTAATTTAAATTAGTTTTAAATTATATAAATTTTGTAGATTTGATCTACTAAATGAGAACTCCCAACATTAATTGTTAGATTATTGAAGTTCAAAGCACATAGAAAGCTATTACAGTTAGAGAATATTTATTCAAGGAGTAAGTGGATCCCTTTTTAGACGCAAATATTAAAAGATAGGGGGAAAATGAAGCTCACATCAAGAATCTGAAGGTTCTCATTTTCTTGCTTGACTAGAAGCTTTTCGTTAAATTGCTCTATGAAGTCCACCTTCTTGTTTCGATGTAGCAGATGGTTGAATACTTTCAGAACTGTGCCATCCTCAATGGATATAATCTTGAGGGGAATATGACCACTGGTTCTATTGAAAATCAATAACATGATGCCAGGACTGTAACAAAATAACTAGTAAGTATATAGGAAAAGTAACAGAAGAAGAAATCCATCGAAATTAAAAGATTAGGAAAAGATCATACATAAATAAAAAAAGAAAAAAAAAAAAAAAGAAAA
>Ga0209589_1006944_pt1 | contig 18450 bp, 13 predicted proteins | sample CowpeawhiteBW_FD_187525 | JGI IMG/M metagenome (GOLD analysis project Ga0209589, IMG submission 187525) | Root nodule microbial communities of legume samples collected from California USA - Cow pea white BW (SPAdes) (version 2) | ecosystem: Host-associated > Plants > Roots > Nodule | place: USA...
ATTAAAAATATAGATAAATATTCTATTTTGATGTAAGACTCTTAATATTATACAAATATATATTTTTGTAATATTTCATGAACAATTACATAGATGTAAACTACATATATGAATATGAAGTTATGTTATTATTAATGTTCTCTCAAGGATAATCTTATGAAAAAAAAAATTAATTCCATATCTTTTTATCAAATAATAATTATTTAGTATAATAGTCGGGGTGTCACATTAGGCATAGTAAACTTTAATTGAGATTGTACTTTGGTTGAATTTACGGTGGATAATCTTAGAGTTCTTATTTTAAATTAAGACTATACTTTGTTTAAAAATAAGAACACACTAGTACAAAATATGTATATTAGATCGGTTCTGGTGCACATGTTAGATCGGTTCTACAACTGATCTAATATACACCGATGTAATATGTCAGAGACATATTAGATCGGTTCTGCAACAACCGATCTAATATCCAAAAAAAAACATTTTCGAAATATCAACAGTGTTCATCAACGTCTGTTTCCAAATTTTCATCATCTTTGCCTTTGATCTTGGATCCCAAATATACTCCAGATTCGTCAAGAAAAGATGTGTACAGAATAATAGTGACATCGTTGGGAAGAAGACTCTACATATCTGACGAGAAAGAAACAAAAAAAAAACAAAAAAACTCAAATCAAGCACGAAAGAGATAGAACGATTTTTGGGTATGGTTCTGCGGAAGGAGTGAAACTAGATCTAATACCTGGGCTGAAGGTGTGCAATGCGAGATGTAGTGGTGTTGCAACACATGGCGCAACGGCATACCAACGAAGGAGGTCAAGTGGAGCTTCAACAATGGAAGAAGAAGAAGAAATGAAAACGGCAGTTGGACACAACAATGGCAACGAAAAGCTTCGTATCCAAAACCCTAATGATGAGCGGCGACCATGGTGGCGAAAATGAGAATGAGAGTGCCTGGGAGAGAAAAAGGGAAGTGGAGGCGCAAAGGAAGAACACGAAAAAATAGGGTTTTCGCGTAATGATATTAGATCGGTTGTTTATTTAACTAATCTAATAGTTACATATTAGATCGGTTCTCCTTGCAACCGATCTAATATGTAATATGTTTCCTTTTATTTACAAAATTACCACCGCATTTTGTTTTAGATCGGTTCCCTTACAACTGATTTAATATTCTGTTCTAATATGTCTATTTTGCACTAACGCCAACAAATTAATTGAGACATAACATTTATTAATTTTCAAATCTACAACAATAATTAATTTAAGGGTTAAATATGTTTTTAGTCCCTTAACTTTAAGTGAAAATTGGAATTAGTTCCTCATCGGAACTTTGGCCTAATTTAGTCCTCCAAAGGCTTTCAAAGGAAATCCTACACTACAAGACCTTTAATATAAGGTCTAGAAATGATTCATGATCGCCCAAGTGAAAAGGAATTTAGCTTCACCTTGTTGAGAGGTTGCTAACTCCTCTTGAATTTGTTTGGCCATGCTTCTTGTGATTGGAACCTTGGCTAGGGGTGTGTCATCATCCCCTCCCTCTTGAGAAGCATTTGACCTTAAATCTAGAGGCTCTTCATTTTCATCTTGCTCCAAATCTCCTACAAAACGGGTTAGATCACAAACATTGAAAGTAGCACTTACATCATACTCACATGGAAACTCTAGCCTATATGCATTGTTGTTAATCCTTTGAAGCACTCTAAAAGGTCCATCACCATGAAAATTGAGTTTGTACTTCCTTTGTTTTGGAAATCTATCTTTGCTCAAATGGAGCCAAACCCTATTCCCTTCCTCAAAAATCACTTTCGTCTTGCTTTTGTTATTTTTATTGTTGTATCTCTCAGTTTGGTATTGTATTTGAGACTTCACCTTCTCATGCATTTTCTTCACAAATTCAGACCCCTTCCTTATGAATAAAATTGCTAATTTGGGAGAGGTATGAGGTCTAAAGGAGTGAGAGGGTTGAAGACATATACAACATCAAATGGAGAGATTTTGGTGGTCTTATGAACCACCCTATTATAGGCAAACTCAATGTGGGAAAGGTACTCATCCCAAGACTTATGATTTCCTTTCAAACTAAAGACCTATTAACAACCTCAGTTTTCCCATCGATTTGTGGGAAGCTAGAGGTGAAAAAATTAAGCTTGGTTCTTAGCCTAGACCAAAGTGTCTTCCAAAAATGGTCATAAGCAAACCATTGAGTTTCACCACATCTCTAAAGAAGAGTTTTGCAATGTAACTTGCTTCATCTACCTTGTGGCATGGTATGAAATTAGCCATCTTGCTAAACCTATCCACAACAACAAAGATAGAGTCAAATCCTCTTTGTGTTTTAGGTAAACCAAGGATAAAATTCATGCTAATGTCTTCCTATGGGGATGAAACAATAGGGATAAGGTGTACAAGGCATGAGGTATAGTCTTATCATGGGCTTGTAAGCATGCAGTGCACTTATGATAATGCCTTTAAACTACCTTCTTCATGTGGGGCCAATAGAATTTCTCTTGAAAAATGTTTAGAGTTTTATCAACTCCAAAATGGCCCATGAGACCTCCCTCATGTGACTTTCCTATGGGAACCCTGAGGCACACACAACTTGTGCTTTTTAAACAAGTAACCCTTGGATACATAATAACGCCTTTGAGCCTTCTTTTGACAAATAGTAAAAACGGAGGAAAAGAAATGATCTTGTTCATACAACTCTCCCATGTGATCAAAACCAAGAATTTGTGCTCCAAGTTTAGAAAAGAGGTTATGCCTCCTAGAGAGAGCATCGACCATAACATTATATTTTCTTTTCTTGTATTTGATCAATAAGGAAATTGTTCCAAATATTCAATCCATTTTGCATGTCTCTTGTTCAACTTGTGTTGCCCCCTCAAATACTTAAGTGACTCATGGTTACTATGAATGAGAAACTCTTTGGAGACTAGATAGTGCTCCCAAGTTTGAAGGGACCTCAAAAGAGCATATAAATCCTTATCATAGGTAGGGTAATTTAGAGTGGCACCATTGTGTTTTTTTACTAAAATAGGCAATGGGGTCCCCCTCTTTTAACAAGACTCCATCTATCCCAACACCGTTTGCGTCACATTCTCTCCCCACACAAATTTAACATCCCTTTTCACCAACTAATTGAGTGGTGAAACACTGCTTGAGAAGTTAAGGATAAATATCTTAAAGAAGGATGTTATTCCATGAAAATTCCTAACTTCTCCTTCATTTTGGGGAGTTGGCCAATCTTGAATGGCTTGGACTTTGGCAGATCAACATGGACACCATGCTTGCTTGCTATGAAACCTAGGAATACCACACTATCATCACAAATGTGGATTTTTCCTTGCTTGCAAAAAGATGGTTATCCCTTAAAGTGGAGAGAACAACCTTCGAATGTCTTAGATGATCATGACGACTCTTGTTATAAACTATGATGTGATCAAAGTACACAACCACAAATTTTCCAATGCAATCCCTAAGGACATTCCCTAAGGACATGGTTTATTAACCTCATGAAGGTGCTAAGGGCATTAGTTAAGCCAAAATGCATCACTAACCACTCACAAAGACCAAGCTTAGTCTTAAATGCAGTTTTCCACTCATTACCTTCTCTTATCCTTATTTGGTGATAACCACTTTTAAGATCTATTTTGAAAAATATAGTGGACACATGCAACTCATCCAACATGTCATCTAACCTTGGGATTGAGTGCCTATAATTAATGGTAATGTTGTTGACAAACCTACAATCACAATACATTCTCCACTTTCAATCTTTCATAGGGACTAACAACACGAACACGACACACAAACTTAAGTTTAAAGGCCTGGATGCATACCTAACTATTGGGATGAATTTGCAACAACCAGCCAAATTAGACGAAGTATGATACAAAAGTGAAAATGACAGGCTAACCTCATAGTTATTTATAGTAATTGAGGGCCTAGCTGTCGTTTCTTCTCAATCGTTGAATCTCATCGCATCCAACGATCCATAGTGTGTGATAGTTCAAACACTCTACGTGAGTCGTAACACCCACAAATGAGCACCTTGAGCGATCATAAACCCCATTCTCTTCAGTGTAAAACCTTGCTTAGGGTTTGGAGAACTTGTGTACTGTATGGGTTGATTAACCATATAAGGCCGACTAATGAAGTCAATGAGAGCCGTGCGACGTACTCTCCAGTAGGTGCCACCAGATGGAACGCCCACATGATTCCACTTAAGTCCTTTGTACAATTTATGTGGCTTGTCTAGCGATTAGTCAAGCAGCACAACATCACGCATCTTGCGAATCCCTCCCGATTGTCGTTAGTTGGACTGTCCACAAGATTCCACTTGAGCGATTTATACAATTTATGTGTTGCGTCGAGCGACTAGTCGAGTGACACAACACAAAATTAGTTAGTAACTTAATCAACATAAAGAGGTCAACAATCAAGATTAAAAGATGATTGAGCCATAATTAGGCTAACCTTAACTACAAATTCATGAGAAAAACTATAAATATAAGTCAAATGTATGACTGTTGGAACTTTTTGCATTAGTTACACATTTATTGCTTTAACAAAATAATCTTACGCTAACTTTAGTGGCACTTTTGATAGATACAACTTGGTCAATTGAATAACCAACACACCAAATAGAGAATAGAACAAAAACCTTGAAAATTTTAAAAATTAGTTAAATGGATGTTTGATCCTTACATCCAAAACAATAACAAATAATTATAATATGTTATATTGAACCAATATTAATTTTCTTGAAAGATCATATATCGAAATTCACAATTCTATAATTCAAAATTATTCTTGAGTAAAATAAAATTTAAAATTAAGTTGTAATATTAATTTTATTAAAAAAATTATAACTTTTTTCTTCAACTTATTATATATATATATATATATATATATATATATATTTAATGTATTTATTTTAAATTAAATTTAAAAAAATAAATAAATAAGAATATTTTAGAAAATAATTAAATTAAATATATAAGTCAATCACATCCTCTATTATCTTTCCACTCATTTTTATTTATTTTTCTTATATTCAACAATTTCACCCTTCTTTGATTGAAGTCTCTTTTTCTTCCCTTTCCAGTCCTGTCTGTAAAATTGCTTTTGTACGTGTGAATGGGTGAATAGAAAAGAATAATAATAATAATAATAATTATGTATTTAAAGAAAATAAAAATAAAGATATTTTTTTATTTTATTTTATTTTACATGCAACAGCAATTAATGATGCAGGAATTAATTCAGAAAGGCCGGACGAAGCGATGTACAATGTTAGCAGCACAGAACAAAGTGGAAAAGCTAGTCGAGTTGGACAATCCGAGTCACGTGTAGGCGATCCACGTGGCACCGCGTTTTCTGTCCCTTTTTACTTGGGCGTTTACCAGCTCTTATCGTACGCTACCTTTCTTTCACATAACTACTACTCATTTTATTTTCTTCACCTCTCGGAAAAGCTGAACACTCTAAACGCGGCGTTTCCCCGGTCCGACGAGGTTTTAGATGGATTTGGCGAGCCATGAATCACCTACCTCGACTATTCGGCAATAGAAAGAAGCCTCCAAACATGGACCCCAAGAAGAGCAAGACGCGAGGCAAGAAGCAGCAGCCCAAGCTTGAGCGCCGCAACGCCGCCAAGCACTTCGAATACGACGCCGGATCGTCGTCTTCATTGCGAGGTGACTCCGCATCCGTTTCCACGTCGTCTTCCTCGTCGTCTTCGTTATATACGCGCTCCATGGACTTCTACGGCCACAGGAGCTTCAGAATCGAGGGCGTGGAGGGCGAGTTCGACCGGATTTGCCAAAGCCTCGGCCTCTCCGGCCCGGAGGACTTCTCCATTCCGACCGCCGCCTGGGAGGCCATGAAGCTCCGCTCCTCCTCCAACACCCCGTCGCGCCGGAACCACGACGAGAAGGCGTTCGACGAGGAGGCGAAGGAGAAGGAGGAAATTGAAGTGGTTGAGAGCGAGGATGGGGTTAGGGTTTTGGATGAGTGTGTTGTTCCTGTTGAGAGTAGTGGTTGCTGCACCGCTGGCGGCGGAGGAATTAAGGGTTTTCGACCTCCGATGCTGAAGCCGCCGCCGGGGATTAGGGTTTCGGTGGTGGACGAAACGAGTTCCACATGGGATTTGTTGCGGGATTTTGCGCCGAAAGGGGAGGAAGGGAAGGAGAGTTACTTGGAGTTGAGTGCTGCTGATGAAGATGAGGATAGAGAAGAAAAGGAAGAGGAGGATGAGGAAGAAGGGGAAGTTGGTGGAGTGAGGGTGGAGAGAGAAGAGGAGGAAAGCGCGGCGAGTATTGCGGATATTGTGGATGAGTTTTCTGGGTTTTCTACTTCGAACGAAGATGATTCTTCCAGCACTACTACGGGTCCTAATTCTAGTAATATATCTCCTAATGGGAGAATCAAGCGTGTGATTACCGCGGGTAACTGGCAGAAGGGTGAGCTTTTGGGGCGTGGCTCGTTTGGCTATGTCTATGAAGGGATTTCTGAGTAAGTGCTTTCGTACCCATCACTTCGCTTATACTCGCTCAAAGTTATTGTTAGAAACAAAAGATAAGCCTTATTTTTTATTTAGTTTTTTACTGTGGTGCTGGAGTTAGAGAATAGGGATCCAGATGGTGTGGTGGCAGTATGTAACATTACAATGTTGTGTTAAGAGAAAGAGAAACAATTATAGTAGGGCCAGTGAGAACAGTTTCAGGGATTCGGTTCATCTATTTTATTCCTTTCACTCTACTCAAATATTTTTAGGATACTATATTATGGAATGTTAGTTTTGATTAGGAGATTGGCAGTTAGTTAGTTCCAGAAGGTTTGAATATGAGAATTTGTTGGAAAATTATATGACACAGTATATGAATGCCAATTCTGTTGGAGAGTGCTTACGAGTACGCTGTAACCGATAGTCAGGACAACTCTTTCTACTTAATAGCAGCCCAAACATCACGGTCCTACTGTGACTTGGCTCACTTAATTTTCACCTCGAACAATTGATGCCACTCCTAACAATTTTATATTTGTCTAATTGAAGAGGATCAGTTATTGTTTCCAGTTTTTGATGTCAACATAAATATTAACTACTTGTTATGATGAGCAGATTAGGAAATGGAATGAACCTTGAATCCGTTTGGCGAATGTTTATCATTGTTTTCAGTTTATGTACTGAAGCATACCCGAGGTTGTTGGGAAAATGTCTTGCTCATCAAATAATATGGTCAATCATTTCCTTTCTTTTCAAAACAGTAATTTTTTGACAGTGAAGAGGTGACCGGATCTATTGAGATGAAAGGAAAGATGATTTCATGTGTTTCGCTGAGTTATTTCTACCCATAAATATTTAGGAATATGACCAAGCTATCTAAGGAAACTAAATAAATTAAGGAAATAAGGAAGGAAAGATGCAAACAGAATCAGGATGATATCTAACATATATTAACAGAACTTTTGAACTGTCTTGTACTTTAGGTTAACAATCTATTGAAAAAGACTATGATTTGTGCATCCCTTTTTTGCATGTGTTGGCTCGTGCCATTACTCCTTGGGCTGTTGATTTTTAAGCAATGGAAAACATAGTTACTATTGATTTAACTTATTTCTTTGCCAAATATTCTAGATTCTATTATTTTATGTTTGTTGTTTTTATGATTTAGGTTTTCCTCTAATATGGTGCCCCTGTTGGGGCTTTCCTAAACTGCATAACTCTTTGATGCTAAAATATATTTGTTCTGTTGCTCTTCCGGATTGGGAAATACCCATAAGCAATATATGAGTATTTTTTTTTGTCACAGAATGGTCAAATTAAGTTTATTAGGCCACTTAGTTAAATTATCATCTACTATCTTCTGTATATCTTGTGTTCAAAATGCTTCATTATATGGGTTGGTTTCCCTGCAAAGTCCCTAGTGCAAAACTCTAAATTAATTGAAGTTCACAGGGTTTGATATTTGATCCCATCATGGTGTCTTTTATAAGTTACATAAGTGCTAACTGCGGGTGCTTTCCTTTTGTTAATTTGTTTATGTGTTCGGATTTCCACTGCAGAGATGGATTCTTTTTTGCTGTAAAACAAGTTTCACTACTTGATCAGGGGAATCAGGCAAGGCAAAGTGTATATCAACTGGAACAGGTGAGATGGGATTACTGTCTTCTCTCTATTGCTTTGGTTTGTGAAAAATGTTTCTTATTTTTGTTTACTACTTTCACTTTTAATTACAAAGTAACACCTTGTTTTCATTTTGTTTATTCATTCCAAAAGTTGGGATATGAAAGTGGAAACAACTTTTTATTGTTATCTGTTTCCATTGTTTCCTGTACAAATTTTGACAACAGGAAAGAAAATGAAAACATAAAACATTTTGTTGAATCAAATGCCCCAATCATTTTCCATTAATGAAATGAAAAAGGCTCTCTTACCCAAATATAGTGCTATCTTTTGCAGTATCGTACAATATATTTTTGAGATTTGATTAACTGTATCAGTTGATTAACCTCATTGTCAATATTTTTTCTTCTAGATTTCTTTCTCAATTTACTTATTTGTTCCTCTCAGGAAATTGCACTTTTGAGTCAATTTGAACACGAGAATATAGTTCAATACTTTGGCACTGAAATGGTATTTTTCTTAACCTTTCCTTTGTGTTTAGTTTGATTCTTTCTTGTCAAGAATCATTGTTGAATCTATGCTGATAGTTTCCGTCAATTGTATTAAATGTTTCACACATCGGATACGTTGTACTGGTTGTTTTCAGTTTAATGGAGAAATTGTAGCTTGGGCCAGGAATAGAATATATACATGACAATTTCTATCCCTCTGAATGAAAAATGAGAGTATTTGCACGAAATTTTAAATTTAAATGATGTCAGTGTAGGCAATAAAATTTCTGATTTTTATATTACTGAGGATGCAAAAAACTGTACGAACTAAGAATGAGTTTGATTAGTGGAAACTTCTCCATATGCATTTATAGTAGGGAGAAAAAAAAAAGAAAAAAAAGTGGATTAGCTTGGAGAAGTTTGTTATAATTATAGATAAGTTGCATATCCTTTATAATAATGAATCTAGTTTATATGTTTATGGTCAGGAACATTTTTATTTATTCACATATCCTATTTTTATTATTAAATGATATTGAATCTCCTATATTTATTGTATTGGTTTCTTTTTCTCAACACAAACAAAGCACCCGTGCTGTCTAAGAAACACACGGTTTCAACTTAATTTCTCTTTTTTTCCTATAGTTCGACAAAGTTTAATAAAAACTAAGTTTTACAAATTAGCTCATCTATAAACTAATTTTAATTTATGGAGAAACTAATTTAATTTTCCCTCATTTTATATTCTAAAAGTGCTTACGGGGAAATTTTTCCAAACATAATATAAAATAACAGACCACTTGAAAGTTCGAAAGTAAATCATATCTGTAATATGATGAGCTTTTCCAATGATCAAATTAAGATAATTAAGATCGTTGTAAACTTTTTATTTTGGGTTAGTGAGGTTTATCATCTTTATATTAGTATAGCATATAATTCAATGGAGATCACTTTTCTTGCATTTGGTTCAACTACCAGGGTGTTGTGGGCCTTTGTGCAATACAAAGTGACAAATAACTGAATTTGATTCTAATTTATTTATTTTATATAAAAAATTAGGTACAACATTAGGTTATTTGTTGCATGCCAAAACTTTGGATACTGTGGGATTCCATCAATTATTTTCGTTAGCTATGCTACAATATTTTGACTGTATTCAGATTTTGTCAGCTATGAACAAGTTTAGCTCTGATCTATATCTGTTTTGAAGGCTTGTAATTTCATGCTGTAATGTAACTGATACCTAGTGAAATCTGTGTTTTGTAATTTAAACTATGTTGTTTATTGCAGGATGCGTCAAATCTGTATATCTTTATTGAGCTTGTAACTAAAGGTTCCCTTAGAAATCTCTACCAGAGATATACTCTTCGAGATTCTCAAGTATCTGCTTATACAAGGCAGATTTTGCATGGTTTAAAGTATCTCCATGATCGGAACATTGTTCACAGGTGACCTATTTATTCATTTAATTTTCTTCCTCTTTGATATAGACGACTTCTGGTTTTCTGATAGTCTCAGACAATAGTGAAGTTTATGGCTCTTGTCTACCTTGCAGAGGAGAAACTTCCATTTTCTGTCTTATAATTTCTATATAAATATTAAAGGGACTTTTGTTGTATTTGTGTTTCTTTTCTTGTTTTTTAGACCCTCGTTTTGGCCATAGGTCTCTTGTTCTTACATGTTTTTCTTGTGATAAGGTCGTGCAGAAATTTCAATTGAGACGACCATTTCCCTGTTAATACTTTGAATGGATCCATATATTGGGTAATAGAATAGACTAGAGAGGAGTGGAAGAAAAGTATACAATTGAGAAAATGATTTCTCACCCAATTATTGTCATGGCTATCCTTTTCTTGCCTCAAATAAACACCATTTAGTGCCATTATGTATCCTGATATTTCTGTTGTGGAGGCGCTTTTAACGTTGGATGTTTATATATATTATGTCAGAATTGCTGGATGTAATTTTTCTCAAAATGTAAAATCGATTGACAAGGTTAAGATCGAGAGGTTGAATGATTCACTGAACAAAGTGTACATGTCACATGAGGGTTTGGTATTGGAAATTTAACGATTAGTGTTTTCTTTTCTGGGGTTGTGCAGTATGCTTATAATTCTGTAACTTTGTTTTCTGTATTTCTGTTTCATTAATGTAATGTCATGAAAAATCTTTGTATATATTACCTAATTATTTCCATTGATTATAGGGATATTAAATGTGCAAATATATTGGTGGATGCAAATGGATCTGTTAAGCTTTCAGATTTTGGATTGGCGAAGGTGGCTCTAAGTTCATGACTTTCTTTTGTTCCTGTCTAGCTTTTATTTCTGAACAATCTTCAGTTGTTTAGCTTTCCATTTTCTAATATTGTGTTAATGTTATTGTTTTTCAGGCAATCAAATTGAATGATGTCAAATCATGCAAGGGAACAGCATTCTGGATGGCCCCAGAGGTTTGCCTCAATATTCTCCTCTAATTAAAGTTATTGAAAAATCGGTATGAGCCATCATATGTATTAATGGAGTGTAGACATGGTCGTTAGTAAGTAAAAATTAAAAAGTAAGTTTGTTGCTGGATCCATGGTTCTGGATTGGGTTTATACTTGTTCAGCCATAGACCTGACACCTATTAAATCAAAGTGATTTGTCATACATCTACCAAAAGCAGTATGGATTTAAAATCTTACTGGTCTAAATGCTTGCTTGCTCATTTTGTGAAGTTATTAACTGTCCTGCTTAGGATAGAAGGTTATTATTTGTTCATCTGGAAATCCTACCATACAAAATTAATTACGAAACATCATTTAATGTTCTACGTTTTAATAGAATTATTTGAAAAGGTGAAACAATGAAACTTTTTAGTGTTGCATGAATATCAAGTTGTAATATAATAATGGGATCCAACCTGAGGATCAGAGAAATGAATCAAAAAGTTCGGAGAGTATGCAGTGTGGGGAAATAAATAATGAATCAGGAAGTGAGCACAGGACTTTTTGGTTTAGGTTTTCCTTTTTCTGCATGATGTTTTAGGTTTTCCTTTTTCTGTATGATTGTTATTATGGAAAAGAGTTGTGGTTATGGAGGCGAGGTGTGAAAGTAGAGGGCAGCTCGTGGTATTCTCATTGTTTTCCTCTTTTAGGATAGACTTTGGGCGGAGGGTTTCTTCTCTCTAGAACCCTTCCTCTATAAGGGGAAGCTATATAGTTTTCTACAGTTCTCTCATATCTCTTTGTTCAATAATACAAGATTCATATTCTATCCATGGTTGTTTATTGGCCTGACTTGCCAATGTCCACAACTACAGTCTGTGTTGAAGATTATAGTCTTGTTACTTGTAGTAATTCTCTCTTATTTTTCTATTTTTTATGAATACAAGTTACATGTTTCTGATCCTTGGTTTCTATTATCATACAATGTTCTTGACGTAGTGGCAAAGCAGAAATTGATGAGTGGAGATTTTAGTCTTGTTAATTGTACTAATTCTCGTGTATTTCTCTATTTTTCATGAATACAAGTTACATGTTTCTGATCCTTGATTTCTATTATAATACAATGTTCTTCGTGTAGTGGCAAAGCAGAAATTGATAATCATCCAGTTTCTGAATTATCAGGCCATCTTCTAGGCCAGCCTATAAATTATTGGCACTGAAACTGAACACCTTTTCTCTTTTCCATTTACACCATAAATCTTTTTCTATGTAATAAGTTGGTGCATATAAGTAGTGTGTGAAACTTGGATATAATTTACTGAGTGAATTGTTCAAATATATGTGGAGATCAGAATCAAATCCCTTAAGTTTTAGGATTGAAATCAGTGTCAGCATAAACTATTTAAAGAACTACGGAAACACATGAAAGAATAAAATGAAAAAATGACTAATTAGCAAGTAATTAAAATTAACTCACTCAACTGTAGTTAGCTATGCCTGTTTTCAAGAATTCATTACTGCTTCATGAATGGAAAGAATTTGAAACAAGAAACTTTGCCCTTGAGTTTGGATGGGGAATTCTAAGAGAATACTTCATTGTTTTTAGTGAATTCAAAATGTTATTTGGATATTAAATTTAGAAAGAAATTGAAATTCTAAAAATTTTAAAAAATATTTTGATTACTTGAAATTGTAGAGTTTCAAATTCTACAAAAATTAAGTTTGAAATTCTTCATGTTCTCTCTTCTTTTAACCTTTATGTCTCTTCTCTTTCCTCATTCTCTTCTCTATCTCTTGTTTCTCTCCTCTCTCGTTCTCTCTTACTCTCCTCTGTTTTCTATCTCACTCTTCTCTATTCTTTCTATCAATATTGCTGTAAAAAATATCAATATTAGTAATTTTGAATATTAAATATTATGATATTATTTTGTAGAATTATTAAACATTAATGACTTTTTTCATAAAGTTTAATATTAAAATTTCAGTTTTTAAATATATATTAATTTTTTTTTGCTTATAATATATATTAAATTGTTCTATTCAAATTGAGAGTTTGAAGTTTAAGAAACTTGAATTGATTTATCTAAATATATTTAAACGCTGAAAGAAATTTAAATCAAAGCCATACAATTTTCAAACATTTCAAATTTCTTGAAGTTTTAAAATTCCTCATCCAAACAACTTCTGCGGGATTTCATCAGCCTCCTTAGTGCCCAATACATGGAAAGAGGAGAAACTTTTCTGTAGCAAAAAGTCCATCTTTTTAGATATATATTCTGATTTCTTATTTGTATAGTCAGAGGTTATTAAGCTGTATTATTCTAACATGCAGGTTGTAAAAGGTAAACAAAATGGTTACGGGCTTCCAGCTGATATATGGAGTCTGGGATGTACTGTGTTAGAGATGTTAACTGGCCAATTTCCTTACTCTCACTTAGAATGTGTATGTATTATTACTACTTTCATCATCACTCTTTCCTGTATAACCCAAGTTTGTTTCTTCAATTAACCATGTGTTCCTTCATTTGTCAAGTTTTAGTCAGTTTTCACAATTTTTAAGATTTTAATACGAACTCTCTTTCTCTAAATGAGAGGTGTTAGATATTGTTTGATATTATCAATATCTAACAATATCTTAATAATATCAAACAATTTGGTATAGAAGAAATGATGGGAGATTAAAATAAATAGTAATGTGAGCTTTTAAAAAGTCATTTTGCTAAGCAACCATATAAATTTACATTTTTTTAATCGTGACCATTCGAGTATGATTGTGTATCTTAAATGTGGTTCTCAGTCTTACATAAAAAAATTACTTTCTCATTAATACATCCCCTATGTATGTGTGTGAGTGTCATTGCATTTCTGCAGGTTTTGACTTTTGAGTTTTTGATGAATCTTTGTGGACAACAGATGCAGGCATTGTTTAGAATTGGAAGAGGGGAGCCCCCTATTGTGCCAGATTCCCTTTCAAGAGATGCACAGGATTTTATCCTGCAGTGTCTCAAAGTTAATCCAGATGAACGTCCCAGTGCTGCTAAACTCCTAAATCATACCTTTGTCCAACGACCGCTACTTTCCCAGACCTCTGGTTCTGCATCTCCTTATATTCGAAGGGGTTAAAATTGTCTCCTCCAACTATGAAACATAATGAAGGTACATATTGTTACATGACATACCATCTCATTTTTCTTCCATGTTTATCTTATTTTCCATGATTTGTAAAATCATATTGAAAATCATGGTCATGGCTGTCTATCCTTTCACTAAGGCTCTGTTTGGTGAAGAGAGAACGAAGTGAATGAACATAAAGTGATACGTGGAGATAGGTAGAAATAAAGTGAAAGCTAAAGGTGTTTGGTTAAAAGAAATAGAGAACAAATGATGAGAGATAGGGAGAAGAGTGGAAATTGGTAAAAGCAAAGTGAATAAGAACTGGTGGGACCCACTCATTTTTATTTTCTCTCCCTCTATTTCTTTTCTACCAAACAATCTCAATTAAATTCATTCTTTTTATTTTCACTCTTACTCCTCCAACCAGACCATAAGTTTCAATACTAACATTATAACTGATGACAAATTTGGAGTAGAAACGATTTAAAATGTTTGAAATGTTACTTTCAATCAGATTGGATGCCTATATCATTCAGAGCCTTCGGTTAAGTTGGGTAGGATTGAAATATAGTGTCATTCTGCTGGGATGGACCAATAGAGGTCCAAAAGAAAGAAAGTTAAGCAATTTAAAGATTTCAGGATGGTCTTAGAATATTAAAAATAATCTTTTTAATATTATTTAGCTTATACTTTTATTCCTTAAAGTAAGATAATGACACTTGTTGGGTGATCATTTAGTTGTTTGTATATTTTAGGTTATAAAAGTCAATCCCCGTGGTCTCCACTCAATCCCAACCTTTTCTAGTCATCAACCACTTCATCACAGTTGCCACAGTACTGAGTTTCCCTTTGTCCCCATATGGGTTTGGATTCTGAACAGCGGGTTTCGAACCCATATACTCTAATCCCCTCTTCCGTTCTCAATGTTTATCCATTAGTTTCTGCTTCAGCCACTTACCACAATACCCATTTTGCAGTACCTTCTACAACCCATACCCTGGCGTAGATAAATCTCACAGAAAAAGAGAGTTTGTTGGAAAAGCTCCAAGAGAAACAAAGTTGATGATGGTACCAAAGATTTCACTTGAACCCGAACAAGTCATGGAGATACCCATGGTAACATCGAACACGGAGATTTGACAGAGATCCACCCGCAATATCTAATAATTAGTAATATTTGGCAAGGTATTTCCCTATCAATTCATATCTCTTATCCCTCAAGCTGTGGAACATATTTGATGGACAAACTTGTTACAAATATCATCCACACAAAACCCTTTTGGAGACTATTAAAGATGTCAGCTGCCAGTTGGTTGCCAAAGTTGACAGTAAATAATGTCATAGCTAGATATTTTCGGGACAGAAATTTTCTGTCAAAGGGATATTATATGCTTCATCCTTTCAAACCATATTTTTAATATTCCTCTTCAAGTTGGAACATCATGAGTCAAGCTCGTTAAGAATGGTCAAAGGATATGATGACTGTCAAAGAGCAAATATGGGTAGTTGACTTGACACCTGTTGGAAGGCAAAAATGATTAGAGGATGCGGTGGCTGTTGGAAAGCTACCCAGAGAACATGTTGGCTTCAAAAAGAAAAAGTGTTCAGAGGGCACAGTGATTGTCAGAAAGAAAAGATGTTCAGAGAAACAATGTTTGTGGGAAAGTAAAAAATGGTCATCGCACAAGGGTGGCAATTGCCGGCTGTAAAAAAACTGGTCAAAAACCACAAAGAAACACGTCCGGAAAATGTTGGCAGTGAATAGTTACGTCAACTGGAGAAAGCTTGATGGTAAAGAAAGTTGCTGGACCGAAGAACATTCATTGGTGGTAAACAGTACTTGCTGGAAAAAGTAAATGGTAAATAGAAACTGTTGGAAAAACGCTGGTGGTAAACAGTACTTTCTAGAAAATGTCGGGCAGTAAGCATTAGTTGTCGGAAGATATCTGTGGTAAATAGTACCCACCGGAATAATGTCAATGGTAAACAGTTACGCCCAGAGGGAGCAAATCCAAAAGTTGTTTGCAGTGAATAGCAATGCCAACAGTTAACTGTGATACAATGTATCTTGTGTGAACAATGATAACCAGGAAAAAACATTAACCAAAAAAATACACGGTTTTTAAAATATTTATTCCTGCGAGTAGGGGGACCCTCAGGGAAAGAACTTTCCAGCATAGTGAACTCACCCTTCAATCTCGTTCCTTAGCCAAAGGCACAATATGTCTGCTTAACCAAAATTGTCCGAGGACACATCACACTACATTTTCGCAATCAAAATTGTTGGGCACAAGTCTTCACTTGACCACCTATTCCCAGGGGCAACTTCATGCAATTTTCAAGGACCTTGAGGACAAGGTCCAATGTGAATGGGTGGATGATGATAGGATGGGCCAAAAGAGGCCAAAAGAAAGAAAATTAAGGGGCTTAATATTTTATATTATGCTCTTATGATATTAAAATAATATTTATAATATTATAAGTTTATATTTTTATTCCCTAAAGTAAGTTGATGACACTTCTGGTCATCATTTAGTTGTAAGTATTTTGTAGGTTATATAAGTGGATTATTCCTTCCTACCTATTATCATCTGAGAAATGTCATTGTTTATTTTTATCTTTATAACTTTATTGGTAGATTCTAAGCACTTTACAGTACCTTAGTTATTTGCTTCCTATGACATTCTTATTTTGGGGAACAAATTCTAATGCAACTAATTGATTTCTGAAAGAAGAGGAGGGGGAATAGGAGCAAAACCTTTCTTACCGATTTCATGCAAATTTTCATTTTAGCATGGTTTGATTTTTCTTGTCTGCCTTATTTGATTTTTTTTTTCTTTTTAAGACAGATTTGTCGCTCATTGGATATATAAGATCTCTCAAAATGTTCAGTCTTCAAGTTGCTAGAGTTGGTCTGGGGTGCATTGTTGTAACAATAGTTCGTTGTATTGCCTTCAGAATTCACAGTTTGCTGCTTGTACGTTTACTCAATTTTTAAAGGACTGCTTTGGATCTAGCAATTGCTATGGCACTCCAGAGAGATAATTTAACCTATGGCTTGAAGAATACCATATTTAAGAATTATGGTCCACGTGTTATTAATTACTGTGATGATTTGTCTGTTGTATAATGTAAAATATCAACGTCAAGCTGTAAAAGGTTGTCTGAGTCTAACCCTTTTGTTTAGTTAGCTAATGAAACAATTCGTAGGCTAAACCACCGGGAGCACTACTTGTAAGGATTCGATACCATGCTGTTTTGTACATATCACCTTTATTGGTAAGCAATTAGTTGTAAAAATCTTTATTTTGCTCTCACAATTATTCCCATTTTCATCTGTTTCTTTTATCCTTTTATGTTTAACACTGTTTTGCATTTTAATTTTATACAATAGATATTTAAAACGTTTTTTTTTTCTATTATTGGTGGCATAAAATGAGCAGTGGATGGTGTGGAATAATACAATTTGCAAGGACAGGTTTTATTATTCTCTGGAACAATTTATCTTTAATCGAACCCATTCTATATTGGATATCTACTTTTTCTCGTAATAGTGTTTGCTTTAAAGCTTTCTAATGTTTAAACTAGTATGAGACCGTGCTTACGCACGGACCATTTTTTATTTTTTTGTTATTTGTTAAATCCTATTTGGAATTTATTTTTAATTTATTATTATATTTTAATAGTAGGTGTATTTTCATAATAAAGAATTTTAATTAAAAATGGAACTTATTATTTAAATATATATGTTGTCTTCGAAAAATAGTTGCTTGACTTTTACTTTTAAAAACGTTTTTTTTTTTTTTTGTGGTGGATATTAAGATATGGTTTTATTCTATGATTTAAATAAGAAAATTTAATTTCTTAATATTATTATCATATATAATATAGATATCAATGATGGGCGAAAGTCATTTGAAGTTGTAATTCATATTTATCGAATGTGGAATATAGTTAAGAGTTTTTCGATTTATTTACTGGTAGTGACATTTTATAATTTTGTTTTTATATCAAATAGGTGTTAAGTACGACTGTATAACAAAATTTTTATTTTGCAGCACAAAGTGATCCATTGGGTTTTTATAATTACAGACCAATAAATAGGATTATTTCTTTCTACACTCCCATGACTTGTTTTACACCCCTATTTATTTCAAAATTATTACTTTGCTTTTTGTAACAATTATGATTTTCAAAATAACTTTTGAATTGTAAACTTCAATAAATATATATATATATATATATATATATATATATATATATATATATATTTAATATTTTTAGGT
>Ga0209589_1006947_pt1 | contig 18449 bp, 7 predicted proteins | sample CowpeawhiteBW_FD_187525 | JGI IMG/M metagenome (GOLD analysis project Ga0209589, IMG submission 187525) | Root nodule microbial communities of legume samples collected from California USA - Cow pea white BW (SPAdes) (version 2) | ecosystem: Host-associated > Plants > Roots > Nodule | place: USA...
TTACAAGTGATATTTCTATTACATATTTTTAACAACATTTAATTTATTTAAATTTATATTTTACATTAAACTTTATTTAAATTTTATTTTAAAATTATAAATATATAGATTAATAAATTTATATTCGGAATATTTGTATAATATTCAATATCAACAATATTTTAGAGTTGGCTTAAAAATAACAATTTTATAAATTCAAATGTAAAATTTTAAAATAATTTTATAAAAAATTAAAATAAATATATTTAAAATTTTAATATTAAATATAATTAATATTATTAAAATATTTAATAAAAATATCAATTTTAATAAAAATAATCATCACATTATATAAAAGTAAAATTTGGTCTAAATTTGGAGTGCCTAAAATTAAAATTTTTTTAAAAAAATTGGGACTTAAATCAAATCAATTTAACAAATATGAGGACCAAACTGAGATTCATACATTAATTTGACATGTGTCACCATATTAGATTGACACGTGGCACACTACAAAAGTGACACGTGGCATAAATATTTTTTTTAAAAAAATAAAAAAAAATTTTAAAAAATTTAAAAAAATTTTAAAAAAATTTAAAAAAATTTTAAAAAATTTTAAAAAATTTAAAAAATTCAAAAAAACGAGGAGCTGACACGTGGCACCTACTTAACGGTGTTAGTTATCTACTAACGGAAAGGACCTAATTGATACTAATTTACAACAATGAGGACCTTATTGAGACTAATAAAAATACGAGGACCAAATTGAAATTCTGCAACAAAAACGAGGACCAACGGAGTATTTTAACCTTATAATTATTATGTCGAAAAGCTTGTCCCATCAAATCTAACCTTAATTTATATGAAGGAAACACGTGTTTAGTCAATAAATGGTCGTTTAAGGCAATGTATACATTAAAAAAAATGAGTTATTTCTAAAACATGTGTATTATGATACTTATTTCCTCCTTTTTCTTCCATTTAAAGTTTTTTTATACTGAAACTAGAAAATACAATAATTGTATTACTCATGCATGATAAGATAGTTATAAAAAACTTTATTGTACTCCTTTTGGTTTTAAATATAAGCAAAAAAAATTATGTTAGTTAATAGGATTGATTAATACTATTTAATTTATTTAACAACTGTTTTTTATATTGCCTTTTGTTGGAACTTTGGTAAAAACATAGAAGGAGTTTATGAAAATACAATCTTATGAAATAAAAGAGCATTTTGGAGGTGATTACATTAAGCAAAGGAAGATTAAGTGAGATTTATTCATATTTAATACTAATATATACATGGGATTAAGTTTAGAGAAAATAAAATGCATTTACAAAGCGACTATCATCCAATTATAAATTATTATGTTGACTTATATAATAATTATATTAAAAATTTATATTAATATTGCTTTTTAAATGATTCGCAACTTAACTATTTCACCCAGTTGTAGTAATTAAACTTTTTATATTACTTGTATTCAAAATCTAAGAGCAGTCAATTTTTTTCAGTCCACAGTAAATGTATACATTTTTCATTTTCACTTTTATAACAAATATATTAATCAATTAAAATTAGATAAAGGTAAAAATATAATTGATAATATATATATATATATATATATATATATATATATATATATATATATATATATATATATATATATATATATATATATATATATATAACATTTGAGGCACACATGTTCAAGGTTTCTAAGTAGGTAATACGGTGCACTTTGAAAATATCCGTACAACACAAAAGTCAACTTTTATTTTTATGTGTCAAAAACTGTTCAATTTCACTCGTTTTGCCCATACCCTTACTATATTCTAGCTGATTTGATGTCACTCCACTAACTTTTTTTTAAATTTTAAAATTTTAAAATTTTAATTTTAAATAAATATATATAATATTAAAATAGGTTTTATCATATAAATATTTTTAAATTTTACATTTGTCAGATAATGTCTCTAATCTCTGAAGACAATTATTATGTTTATATCCAAAATTATTTTATTAATTTAATAGAAGCACTAGACACTCTATCTCCACCTAACCATAAAACCTAATTTTGCTTCTTCTTGCTCACAAGTTAGGATTCTGTACTCATTCTCAAGGAAAATAAGAATATAGAGTGAATGGTAAAAATCAAACATAAAAAATTGTCTTTTAAATAGAGATAAGAAAGAGAAGATAGATTATTTTGTTTAATGTTTTGTTAACTTGTTTTTTTATTACAAATGGGCTTGGTTCTAATAATTTAAATGTCAAATCAACTTGTTTAAATTGTATTTTGATTCTATAAAGAAATATATTTTTAGAGTGAGATCTTATAAAACTCTTGCAAGCATTAAAGTAAAAACTTTAACAATGATGGAGCTCCATGAGATCCATAAAAGATAAATTAAAACATCATATAATAATGCCCACAAATAAATAATTTTACTTGAATATTTAGTAGAATTGTACAATAATAATATGTTAGCTAATAGTATTGGATTAGGATGTGACACAATTACTTAATATGTCACTTTATCTAATAATATCATAAAATATGATACTATTGATTGATCAATTTTGATTAACTAATTACAATTTGATGGACCATACTTTGAGTAATTTGAAGTAGAAATTCACAAATCTTTGAAAGAAAACTTGAAGCAAAACATAACACACCTCATAGTAACCTTATGCTTAAACTTCATCTTGCTCTCATTTATTCTGTTTTGCAAAGTAAATCTCACTGTGAAGAATCACGCTAAGATGCTAAGATGTATAGCTAAAAGGTAGAAGACGGTGACGAAGAAAAAACAAAAACAGATAAAAGAGAAAAAAAAAATTCTAGTTTGATATACTTTAAAATTAAAATTAAAATTTTTACTTAAAATTATTTAAAATTTTAACCTACATTTAAATGGGTAAAAAACTATTTACAAAATATTTAGGTACAAATTATATCTAACTTCTTGTGTTCATAATTTTGTAGTTCCAAAATTTTCCATTTTCTTTTCCTAATAATTTCATTAATTATTTTTAATTATTTTTAATTATTTTTAGTATCTCGTTTATATTTCCTTTTTTATACCTTCGTAATTTTGTGGTTCCAATTTTCTTTCCTAATATTTTGATTAATAATTCATTATTTTTAAATATGTTACCATCTCTTTTTTATATTTTATTTGATAATACTAACACAACTCACATTTTTCTACCTTTATAATTTAGTTATTTTTTTTAATTTAAATTTTTTAACCTACGTTCAAATATGTACAAAAATATTTAAAAAAGTATTTTATTCATGTATAAAATTATATATAATTTTATATGTTCATAATTTTGTATAATTCCCAAAATTTGTATTTTTCAACCTAATATTTTTGTTAATTATTCATTATTTTTAAACATTTTAGTCTCTATTTTTAACTCATCTCACTCCGAAGAAATCACTTAAAATGTATAGTAGAAGCTATAAGGTGGTTATTGAGAGAAAAGAAATTGAAAGAAAGAGAGGAAATTGGAGTTTGTTACACTTTAAAATTAAAATTAAAATTTTTACTTAAAATTATTTAAATTTTATTTCATAATACCACCATAACTCACATTTTTCCACCTTTATAATTTTAGTTACTTTTACTAATTTAGAACTTTTAACCTGTACTCAAATAGGTTCAAAACTATTTACAAAATATTTAGGTACAAATTATATCTAATTTCACGTGTTCATAATTTTGTTGCTTCAAAATATTTCATTTACTTTTTCTAATAATTTCATTAACTATTCACTATTTTAAACCTCTTTAGCATATCTTTTTTATGTTTCATTTTCATGTCTTCGTAGTTTTGTAGTTCCAATTTTTTCCTATATTTTAATTAATTATTCATTATTTTTAAATATTTTAGCATTTTTTTATATTTTATTTGGTAATACTATATTTGTAAGACCCATTTATGTTTTAAAAGCGTTTTGGGTCTGATGTTATTAAAGGGTTCAGGGTCAGCCCACTTGTTATCCCAAGACCTCCCTTCTAGCCACTCACTTCTTATTCTGTCTTCTCTTTTTCCAAACAGTTCAACTTTCTTCATCCCCTCGTCAAACAGAAGCTCTGCTAGGACTTGAGCTACGACCTCCTCCGAGCTTATTGAATGCTCCTCCTCCATGTAAGTCGAACTAAACCTTCGTCCCTTTTTCCGTTTTGTTTCTGGTCCGAAGTTTTGGCCTGATTATGTTTGTGGTCATGGCGTCACTATTCCTTTCTTAATCTTGGTTGTCAACTCCTTAAGAAGTAGTCGTGTTGCGGTGCTCTACTGTTGGAACTTGTTTGATTGAGTTAATCTCTGTCTAAGGTAAGGGAAGCTAGGACTTTAGAATTCTTTAATCTTTTTTAAGTGTCTTGTAAGTTTTTAGTCTTGAATCCGCTTAAAATGTTGGGTTTGATGTTCATGGTTGTTTTTTTTTTGGATTTTTGGTTTTTGCATACTAAAACTAGTGAAAATCTGTTATTTTAGCGAGAATTTTTAGCTTAAGCGAGATTAGTCTAGTTTAAGCGAGAATTTCTAACTTAAGCGAGATTAGTATAGTTTAAGTGAGATTTTCTAGCTTAAGCGAGACCAGTCAAACTTAAGCGAGAATTGCTACAAAATTTTAATTCCTTATTTTAACTTGTGATTAATTGAGTTAATGTTAAAAATATGATGTATGAAACTATGCATGAATGGTGTGGCATTTTTTTTGACTTGTACTTGATGTGTGTAGAATGGGATGATAATTATTTTGAGATAACATGTGAAATGTTGATGATGAAAGAGTTTCGAGGGAAATTCTTGGTGATGGTGTGGTTAGTGTATGCCTTGATATAGGAGATGGCTAGATAAAGGAATGTATTATGAACTCTGATAATCGTTCACACTTATATAAAGTAGAATGAATTATGTGATGAGAGTGGCAAGAAATCCTAGTCTGGGGACGTGTTTGGACCCAAGGCATAATGTGATTAACTCTAAGCACGAGTTGATTGAACTTCAAATTTTGTCCCACTTTTAAGGTTAGGGTATTCAATGAAAACTAACTTGGTCTCTACCATTTCAAGGACAAGAACAATAACTTCCACATTAATTGAAGTAATGAACCTAAAGCTTTGATTGAAATTTCAGGTTTATTTCAGAAAACATAAACCTTAGGAACATAAGTGTGTTGAATTCAAATGTTAATGTCACTGTAGCTTATATATTTTTCAAGTTCAACCGTAGTTATACCAATATTTAGATTTACATGTAGGATATTTTAACAATGTAATTGGATAGATGCTTTTTTTGAGAAATTAAGGAGAGGTTGACTTCTGTATTTACTGTTCTTGTTTTCAATTAGTGTTCTGTTTTTAAAAATTTATACAGCAAAGAAAAAAGGTTTCCATAGTTTGGTGTAGAACAGAATTTTAAAAATAGAAAACATGTTTTCCATAGATGTCTTTCCTATTTCGAACAATTTACATACGAACTAAAGAAAAATAAAAGTTGTTTTATTGTTGTATTTTTTTAAAGAGATAACTGATTGAAAAGCTGTGCTAGCTCTTTTATACATTTAGAATGAAACCAAAAAACATAAACAGAAATAGATAGGTCCTACAAGTTTATGCTTCATTTCTTGTTCATTGGTACTATAAATTATAATTATCAAGTGACTATGTACATTGACAGTTAGTTTTACAGCATCCAGAGCCAAAACTGTATTCTGCATACACTATTTATTTGTATGCTCTCTTTTTTGTCACATAAATGCTAAAGAAACCCTGCTAAATATTTGAACGTGATTTTGTTCAAATGAAGATTGTAGTTTGAATGTGATTTACTCTTCTTTCAGATCTGGAAGCTCAAATTTCAATAGCAATGATTGCTGCAATAAGTGGGGTGTAAAGAACAAAAGTAAAGAATTAGAAATTATAAAGTTTCTGGGTCTTGTTGGGTACACTATTATTATTCTATTGTTAATCATAAACTGTTTTTCAAATCAAGCTTACTTACAGAAGTAAGTTTCCAGAAAAAACCTTAGTTCATCTTCCATCTTGAGATTTTTTGGATTCAAAAGACTAAAGTAGGGTTCAAATGAATGATGACCAAAATATCTAAATGAGTCAAAGTGAGTATTTGGTGGCCAAAGTTAACAACAAAGGTATGCACTTTATTTTGTAGGTCGTTCCCTCTCTCCTTTTACCAACTGCTTTAGCCTTGTCATCATTATCAGCTACTGTATACCATCACCAACCATTAACTTGTTATCCTAGTAGCTAAATATAAGAAAACAGTGAATGTAGAATCATTTTTCCACACAGCAGCACAAGACCATGCTCCATGGCAAACAAATCATATCAAAGAGAAAGGTATGCTTTGCCTCCATCAAATTGATTCTGTAACTATATGACAAACCATATCAAAGAGAAAGGTATGCTTTCTCCATTTCTTGTTCTGTTTTCATGATGCTTCCTGGTATTTGTCTTTACCATTTTCTTTTGTTTACCTGGAATATGATGGTAGGAAAGTCAATGTGCTAAATTCTTAGTTTGGAGAATTCTAACAGAAACAGTATTTGCACACCAAACCAAAATGCATTTCCACTCACTTATGATTATGTTTCAGTACATCATCAGAAGCAAAAGGGAAAAATATTTATTAAATAACCTATGCACACTCCAAACAACAAATTAGAATCCAAGTTCCCACTGTTAAGTTTCTTCTCTCTCTTCTATCTATGCTAATGTATTCATACACACTCAGGAATCAGGATGCTACTGATTACACAGCAAGCTCTGTACAGAATTCGGACAAAATGCTGATTGCTGGATTGGAGAAAAACAAACCCAGAACAATATCAAAACAAAAACAAACCAAAGAATGACACACTAAGCAATCCAATTTTATGTGCAAGTTTCAAAAAGGTAACTTTTGAGATGTTAGATATGTTGGTGGCGGCAAGAATGTATCATAACATTCTTGGGGAGCAGCATATGCCTTTCAAAACTTTAGGCAGAGTGAAACTGTAATTTTTCTCCAGATGAGAAAGTAGGATTCAAAACGGATCAATATTTGTATCTCAGATGGTTCATAGACTTGGTAGTAGGGCTCTTTTGCAAGGTGGCGGTTGAGATGAGTCGGCACTTGGGTTGATGGATGGAGATTCCACTCCTAGAGTTTTCCTTAGGAAGTTCCTTTCCTGAAAGAACAAGTGTAAAAATAAAGGTTAGTCTTCAGTGTCAAGCTTCGATATATTCTATTACTTGAAGAAAAAGAGACAAGTGCTATTAACAACGAAAAACTATGTATGTGTGAAAGAAAAACCCCAACAGCAGCTTCCACTAATCTTGACAAATAATTCAATGTTATTTGCAAGAAAATAGCTCCTAACTTCTAGCACCAATATATACTAGTATGCGTTTGATTGGATAAACTTTTCCAGAAACACTTCTAACTTCTATGAGCAATACCATAAGGACAAACAGATGATTTCTCTAAAAAGATTATTTTTAACTCATATAAACTAATTTTGCTTTCTACGGTTTGTCTTTCCTTCTCATTTTCTTCTCCTACAAGTGTTTATGGAAAATTTTATCCAAACAAACCCTACAGTTACATCATTATGTGTATAAGTCTGTATGCCAAAATATCCAAACTTCTCTTAGAAAACCCCATGCCATATACACATAAGTTGTATAAGTTTTACCAGCACATTATATGCCACCCAAATACTTGATTTATCTCTCTTTTACCAGCATCAACAATTGTAGGTAGGGATTGCCTAAACATTTCAAAAGCCCAGCTCATCTAAACCTGAATGGACTTAGAAGTAGCAATAGATGATATTAGGAACACTTGAGTTAAGGTGTCTACGGTTTCATCTTCCGAGTATTGAGGATGAAAAATAAAATGCTAGCATTATTTTATTTATTATTGATAGATTAAAAGAAACGATTCCATTAATCCAACAACTAATCATGTTAAGTTTCTAGATATAACAACTTCGTTCACCGCTTTAACATGTCACCTGTGCATTGATAAGCTTCCCCCCAAAAATTCCCCAGCTCAACAAGCTCTGCCATTAAGTTAAAAAGCTCCCTCGTTTGCCTACCTAATGTCATATTACTAGTAATATATAATCATGCTAGTTATCTCCATTAATGATATAATCTTTCTGTTGGCCTTGAAATTGTTCAATGCCAAAGCACACGGATGACTTACACTTTCAGAAAATTGTGGGCTGGGAATTCCTGCTGCCAAGGATCTGAACAGAGGGGTTACTTGAATAGGGGAGCTGAACTCCAATCTTGATGAGGTAGAAACAATCCCATCACTGTTTATCTGTTCCTCACAATATGGCAGTATCTCTGCTAGAATACACATAACATTAACACTTACCATTTACAGTATTAGCATATTGAAAAAAGCATTTTATTTTAGAAAATATATAAAACTAAGCCTTCATATAATTTCCAGCTCCGGAATAACTAAACACTTAAGAGGTTAAGTTATTATCTGGTTATTCATCAACTCTTTGAACATAATCTATCATATATGTGGTTAATTGTTACTAAACTGAAATTTTATTAACAATCCTTTCCATTTATTTACCTTGATCAACATTTGCAGTACAAAGAACCCCTTTATCATCTCTGCCTACTCCTTTTTCATCTCCAACTTGTTCAGACTTCATTTCAGTTCCAATATCTTGATGTAATGTGTGCTCTGAATTATCACCGGCTGACTGACCGAGGAAAGTTGATTCTGTACTGTATCCAGAACTGCCTGGAGAATCTTCGTATTTTTCCACTTGCCTAGAACGTATTCAGAAACTATTAGACATTTCGCACAGGCCACAGGTGAAGCAATAGCTTTAAAGATCTTAATGTACCTCCAACAAGCCTGGCCTTCCTCATTACCGCTTTTCAAGTCCTTAATATCTTTATCTACAAGCTGTAAATCTGGAATCTTGTGACAAGGGATGTCTGATTCTTTGTTTCGGTTCAGAAACTCTTGAAGAATCTGCCATCAATTCAAACAAGTGTTAGATGAATACACACTGTGTAAAAGAATAAGATTTATCAAATTTATATGGTCAAGTGAAAAGACATATCAGCTCGTGATTGGTATCATAAAATCAAGCTGATTTTCCAATACTTGAATACACGCTAGCAAAGTGATCTATGAAACTATTTCAGAGTTCTCGTTGGGAAGATTAACAACTGATTTGATTCATGTTTTCCTGTAAATAAATGCTTCAGATTCATAACATAAATTGCAAATATTTTAGTCAAGAAACTATAGGAGCAAGCAATGCCTAAACCTTTTCAATTAGCTTTTAATGCTTACCAGGGTGCTATAGAACGAAACAAAGATACATGTCAAACGACTTTCAATTTCTTTTTTTTGTAAATAGGCTAGCACGACAAGTTGCATCTTGTTGATGCTAACTTAGAAGGATATAACTGGCACTTTTAGGGCTTTACTCATCACAAAAAGTAGTTCATTTTCTAAAGAAGAATAAAAAGTGTTCAATATTCAAGACTTAAGCAAGTTTAGAAGAAGTTATAAAGCCTCACCTTCCAAGTGTGTTCAAGCCTTTGGTCCACGTTTTCGGTATCAACTTTTAGAGCTAGTGAACTTAGTAACTCTGCCTGTTCTATCAACACACTTCTCTTTGGGTCATCCCTTTTGAGAAATGTTCCTTGAATCTGGTCATCTTGGGCTGCAGAAGCATGATAAACCATCTTACAATGAGAGGATGGCCGAAGTTTTGTTTGCTGAATATATTAATTATATCATGTTTTCTGTTCAAGTTTTACTATTCATGAATCAAGTTCCAAAGATAACTACCAGAATTAAACTTGGGATTGCAATCATGCCGCTGATCTGGCAAGTTGTTTGAATTATGAGAGTTTTCAGCTAATACTGCCAATGGTGCTCTTTGCTGTTGATTTATTGGAGTTCCATTTCGTAAATGTGATCGGTCTCCAAATTTGCTCTTTTCTGCATCATCAGGGATATGGGCCCTCCTATATAGCCATAGGATAACATGTTAACACTTGTCTAAGTACAATTTGAGTATTTTGATAAATAGAGTATACAGTACCTCATCTTTTTAATAGGTACTCCAGATTCAGCTGTTGTATCCACATTATTATACTGTTGGAACATAATTCTCTTGTTATTTGAATTGATGTATGAAGTACTGTTCTCTTTTGCTAATGCTGCATATTTTTCTTTCTTTCGGCAGAGTGTGGAGAAACGGTTTTTCACAGCATTATCCGTTCTGTACAGGAAGCATTGCATTATATATTAACCATTAATAAAATGGCTATCATATTTTCGCATGCACTCAAGAAGAAAAGAATCAACTTTTGGTTACCTGCCTGAAACCACCTTTGCTATTTCTGTCCATCTGTTACCAAATATTTTTTGAGCCTACAGAGAAAATGGCAAGAAATATGATCACAAATGCCTCATTTATTCATGTGTAGTGAAGTTTAGTTGATGTTATCTGCGAAAGTATGCATATATACATATGAGATCTTGGTTGATTTGGTTGTAACCAACTTCTGACAGTAGGCTAGGTTGATTCTCGGTGCTTAAGTTCATCAATAGATTGTCTTCTGGCCAATGACGACAAAAAAGTCTTACAATGTGGCTTTGGACATAACTCACTCCTATAAAACCAACTTGTAAATGGAAATCTACCCAGTTATAAACAAAACTTGGTCATGTTATTGGTCAATGTGAATCTCCACCACACTCCCTAACATTGAAGACTAGATATCTTGACTGTGAAGTTTGCAAGACTTTGAGGATAGTCCAACAATAGCTCAATAGCAAGTGGCCTGATAAACTCAACAACATGATAGGATAAACTCTGGCATCATTTTAAATTTGGGTTTTAGGCCTAATTCAACTTTACAAATTTAACTTGCAAGTTAAGAATTGTCTCTCACTTGTATCTTTTAATTTAATCATACTACTATTCAACATCTCCAACAAGAGGGAAAACATGAACTCCAATTTTTTAAATGTCCATATGCTTCATCATAAAATAAGCTTGTTAATTCCCACTGTACACAGAGACCATCATTACCTCACATAAGAGCATGTCTTCCTCAGCTGACCATCCACCTTTCTTGAAATCAGAATTCAAGTATGTGTACCATCTGAAATGTGATTAGTAATAGAAGGATCAGAATAGTAGTAACAAAGAACCCAACAGATCTCTTGAATCAGTGAACATCAAAATTAAGAAACTGTAGACAATTGAAAAGAGTCACCTTCTTCTGCACTGTCTTGTCGTTTTATCTTTAAACTTAGATGCAATAATTGCCCAACTGCATATAATTAATTGCAATACAAAGCCCTTTAATGTCACTCGTCAACGAAGGAAAAAGTAGTGTATCACAAAAAGAAGAATTAGTAAAGAAGAATGAGTACTTTTCAGTTCCATGAATACCAATCTGCTCCCTTAGTATATCATCCTCCTGAAAAACTCTCTTATCCATTATTAGAACTAACTAAATGATATATATTGGCAAGTAAACAGAACAATTAAAATAAATGTAGACAGCTAAAGAGAGAAAGAAACACCTCTTGAGTCCAAGTCACAATGTGACGCTCCTTCTTTTTAGATTCTTCATTGTGCTCCTTCTTTTTAGATTCTTCACTGTGCTCCTTCTTCGTGGACTCTTCATTATGATGCTGCTTCAAATCTTGCGGCATCATTTATCTCAGAGAGTGCTGATTATTCTATCGGCGTCCCTCTCTTCTTGACGCTCCTTCTTTTGCCTGAACCGGCCAACTTGCATGCTGAAGACAAAGCTTTATAATTAGAAGCTTTTATGTTTTGCAAAAAAATTGAAAAAGAAAAGAGAAAGAAAAAGCGAAACCATCACTTCTCCCTTCTCTTTCATATCCACCTTTACACCTTAATAAGAAAAAATCACATTCCCAAAAGCCCTCACGAAAAGGTATTCAATTGAAAAAGGGAAAATAAAATTGCTATTATCATCATTGATCAAGGCAGAACAAAACAGGAAAACACAATCCAATGTTAAAATTAGAGAGCCAGAGCTAGACGAAAAAGAGAGATAGATAATGGGTAATGAAAAATACTTAAAAGGGGTATATGGGATTGGATCAAAATCTTATTTTTATCCAAACCCAACAAAGTACCAACTACCTATTTATTTCATGGAGTACTGGCATGCAACAAATAACCCAGAAATGGTGGGGGATCTAAACAAATTGATGAACTTGGAACATACCCAAATGAGTAAAAGAAAGGGTCAAATTGACAAATACCTCAAATACAACTACGTTTGGATTTGTGATACGTATTATTGGATAAAGAGGAAAACTGATAGCAGGAAGCAGAGATAGTAGAGAGAGTGGTATGAGGAGCAGTGTGGAGAGTGAAATGAGTCTTTTTGGACCAAAGTACTAATGTTGATCTGTGAGTGTCTGAGTTACTTGGTTGTTTTTGTTTTTCAGTTGTTTCTCTCTCTTACTTTTTTGAAAACGGTCACACACCCTCTTAGTTGGGTGGTTCTCTTTTCTTACAAGAAAGAAAGAGAATAGAAAATTGGAGTGGCGAGTGAATGCAAAACCTAAGATTAATTAATACTTTTTATGTATTTGTTTAATAGTTTTAAATAAACGGATACTTGGGGTTAGTGCGCGGGTATGAGGGAAGTTTGAATAAAACGCTGAATTCCATGAGAAGACTTGTGGTGTGGTGCAGCTCCTAACGTGCATTCTTCAGTGTTTATTAATGGTCTCGTGGGTTATTGTGGCATACTTTCTCCCTACGCCACTACACATCACACGGCTATTCTTTCCTTTAATTAACTTTTATATCTCTTCTTTCTTTCAATATTTGTAGTGAAGTTTTTATTAAATATTTTTAATAATTAAATACATAAAAATTTTATATCTTTTTAATTGGTTACCTACCTATTGTTTAATTTTTTTGGCATACCTTTCATTATATTTCCTTCTCTCCATATATTAAATAAAGTGTTTTGTTAAGACTTTGGTTATTTTTATTGAAAGGCTGTTGGATAAAAAGAAATTTGTCGCCATAATCTATATCATGATAACATTTGTGAAAATTATGTGATATAATTAATGATGTGAAAATTATTGTTAAATTTGGTATTTAAATAGTAAAATCTTATAATTTTATATAATATTCATGAGTTAGATCTCATGTATGATTGTAATATAATCAAATTAACATAATCATCAAATAAATTGTAAAATAATATAAATCGTTATTTATTTTCTTATTATCATTTGTTTATATTCTTAGATGAACGTATTTAGTTCAAATAAAACTTAAATTTAATTAAAATTTAATATAATTAAAAATTAATTGTTATGTGTATTATTATGAGTCGTACCACCGTCCAATTAAAAATAAGTATAAATAAAATTTTCTTTTGTTTTTAATCAAATTAATAATTAATATAATTAAAAATGTATTTATTGGTACTTTCATTTACAACATCATCCAATACTTATCTACTTAAATAAGTTAATTAAAATAAAATATAATTAAAGTTAATAAATGAAATTTTAATTAAAAAATAAATTAAATTTAACTAAAAATAAAGGGTGTTTTCATTACACCATCATCTTTGGTGAATTTCAATCAATTAAAATAAAACACTCTTTTATGTTACATCCTTAAGATCTTATATAGATATAGGATCTGAGTAAGGATCATGAAGAGTTCAGAAATGACTAATTTTGTAAGTTTAAGTTTGAGTTTAAGTTTGATGAAGAATTGACAGATAAAATTAAAAGATTTTATTTTAATAATTTGTCTTTGTCGTGGTAGTAAGTAAAATCTACGGTTTTACGAATTTATAAACTTTAACATCTTATTCATAATCTCAGTTTTAATTATTTATAATTTTTTTTTGAGCATTCAATATAATTAATAAATACAGCACTGAAATTGCCTAAATTTATATTTCCTTTTTAACTATGATATTATTTTTTAATCTGAAATGAAATTAATCAGTTATGATTTATCAGTTACAGGCGCTTGGTCAAACAAACATTTTAGACGACATCATACACAGCTGTATTGTAAGAATGAAGTGCGTAGGAAACTGTGAATTTTAAGGATGCATCAGAATACATGACCCCACAGGAAAACTGTGAATTTTAAGGACACGTGAGAATGTATATGACCTAATAACAAGTTAGTATAAAGGCTTGCATTGAAATTTAATGGTCTCGTATGCCTTATTATCTGTCCATCTTAGTTCATGCTAAATGCACCACCTCATCAAAGTGTGGGTTATTTTAGTTTCTTACTTCGATTTGAAAATTTTAAGAAATTACCCTTTCATATATATATATATATATATATATTAGGAATGTGATTGTCTTATTCAGGTAGTCACAGGTGACAAGAAGGTGGATCTTTGGTTTCTTCTTCTAGTAACCAAATAAATTGTAACTTTAGGATTTAGATTTCGATTATTGCTTTTGATATTGTGCCTTTTTGTGCAAGATTATTTTTTTGTTATGAAAACCATTATTTTTTTGTAATCTTTGGTTCTTTTTTGTTGTGCTTTCTGAATGAATGGGAGAGGGAGAATGGAGGATGACGAATGATAAAAGATGTTGTGTGCCCCCTCCTCTCTATGTGTGATGGTGTGTGTCCGAGGGAGATGAATTGAAGATTTTTTTTTCACTTTAATTAATGTCATATATTACATTGGTTGTTCTTTAATCAAGGTAAAAAGTGTTATACTTATTATATTGGTAGTATCTACTTTGGGTCCAAAACTGTTGTAGTTGACCCTGATGTAAAAAGTAATTTTACACATGTCATATTGAATGTTATAAGGAAAGTACTACTACATGGACTTAACTATAAAACTATCCAAAGAAAATACATCACATTTGAAATTGATTATTTATTTCATCCAATCTAGGTTACTAAATGAGTTTCTCTTAGAAAATTTTAGTTGATCGAGGGCAACACAATGTTGTTGTGCAATGGTGACACTTTGATTTTATGATCTTGTGACTATCATCTTGATGACTTATATCATATGTGTTGGGTATATATTTTATGATCTTGTGACTATAGGTGGCAAAGTGGGCTAGAGCCGACGAGCTAACCTGCCATCCTGACATGGCTCGCTTGCCTAGCCCACTAACATGTTGAATTGCAGGACAGGTGGAACAGGTTCGCCTGCCAATACGTGAGTAAATAAAGGAAAACCCTATATTGCACTACTTTTCTTCAAAATAAGCAACAACAAAATAACGCACACCACATGGCAAGGCGCAATCGGACCATCGTAGTTCATCTCCTCCAAGCTGAACTACCACTAGGCCTCGCAGAGCAGTGCTAGACCACCATTGAACGTACACTAACCACACCGTAAACCACCATAGCTTTCTCCTTTCTCCTTGCCAACAACCCACACATAAGCACACCTGCATCGCATGCTCACCACGAAGTAAATTGACCTCCTCACAACATCTCACCTGAAGCAAATCCCATCTCACCACACGGTAACCACCACGAAGCCACCGTGATGCACACCAGATGAACAAGGACAAACACCACGCCAACACCTGCATCAAATCGTGCGAAACACCACGCCAACACGTTTCTCTATATGCATTATGAATTATGATTTTGTTCTAATGGTTTTTTTACCTTTGATTTGTTGTCCTGATTTTTCCCTAATTTGTTGCCTTGACTTTTGCCCTTGACTTGTTGCCCTAATTTTTGCCTTTGATTGTGGTTACTCTACATTATCGTTTAGCTTATATGTGTTAGAAGTGAAGAAAAAACATGACGGGCCAAACCGTCAAACCGTCCTGCTACAGGACGGACTTCATTATCTAACCCGATTTTTTGTGATAAGTCAACTCGACCTGACTCGTTTTTGACAAGCCAATGACGATCAGGCAAAAATAGATCGGACTAACCCGTTTTGCAACCCCTAATTATGACTATCTCGATGACTTATATCATATGTGTTGGATATCTATCGTAGAAAATGTAGTACAATATTCTTTTTTTAAAGAAGCAAAATACCACTTAAATATAGGATATAATAGTTTCCCTAAATTATAAAAAATAATTTTAAGAGATAATAAATAACTTTTAACTTAAATTCTAAAACATAAAATATTATTTTAATCGTCTTAATATTAAAAATAGAATAATATACATAAAAAAAATTAAGTTGCAAAAATTTTTGGGAGGAAAGCAAATGAACTTAAGGTAGATAAGTTTGGAGAGACAAAAATAGTGTCTCCAAATATTGGATTTACAAGATTTCGAATTAAATAAGAAGTGAATTTAAAAAATATAAATCTAAATGTATATAACGACTTAAGATTATAGATATAGACGATAATATTTCCATAGATAATGATCTATGGTTATATATAAATATATATATATATATATATATATATATATATATATATATATATATATATATATATATATATATATATATATATATATATATATATATAATTAAATATAAAATTAGAAAAATAAAACATGAAAACAAAAGAAATTTTTAAAATAATAGTTAAAGATAATTTTTTTTTACAATAACATATAAAAAACAAACTATTTATAAAATAATTAATTTTTAAAATAATAATTAAAAATAAAACTGAAATAAAAAAATATTAATATAAAAAATTATCTTTATATATATATATATATATAAAATTTTGGGTTAAATATGTTTTTGGTCCTTTAAGTTTCAGTGAATTTTGGAATTAGTCTTTCTTCGAAACTTTATACTAATTTAGTCTTTCATCTTTAGAAATGTATGGATTTAGTCCTTCTTACCAAATTTTATGAAGTTTATTTGACATTTTAAACACATCTTATGATAATATTTGAGTTAACATTGAAGCAAAAATGTGTCAAACGGTATAAATAATTCAAATACTATCATGAAATGTGCTTGAAACGTCAGATAAATTTAATAAAATTTGGTTAAAAGGACTAAATTCTCGCATTTTTAAAGATGAATGACTAAATTGGTCAAAAGTTTTGATGAGAGACTAATTCCAAATTTCGCTGAAACTTGAGAGACCAAAAACATATTTAACCTTATATTTTTGTACGATGTTGCTTTATAGTAATAACTTAATAATATTTTAATAACTATTCTGTATTCTGTATTGTGATAGGTGATGTGCTGTGTTTTTAGTTATGTAACAAATAATATAGACATACATGTACTATATTTTTCCACTGGTGATTATAATAAAAGTTAAGTGTTTTGCTTATTTATAGAATTCTTCCAAGAGGTGATCTCAACAAGTTACAAATAATTTATAGGATAATGACGCAGCATACACACTCAGAAACACGATAAAAAAGACTCCCAAATGCCACACAAAATTAATACATCACTTTTACTTTATAATTTTAAATCTGACCTAAATCTATTTGTAACGGATAACAAAATGCTTAATGATTTATTTTAATCATTTGATTTATTTTAATCATTTAAACCTTTCTTCTATAAATATTTTTGCTGATGATTCTTAAATATATACGAGTAATATCTAGTTTTATTATAATAACAAATACGATAATTCAATCCATTTTTTTAAATTATCTATAAACGAGTGCTAATTTATTAAAAGAAAATACACCCACTAATTAATTTTTCTCCAACAACACAGGAAACATACGAAATTGTCAAAAATTGAACAAACTCTTATCACTTCTTTAATTTGAAAATAACGAACTATTGAAGGGGAAGAGAAATATTCTTTTGAACCCACTTATCCAGGTACACAAAAGTTTGAAACGTTGTATATGCGATTGTGGTCCACAAACTAGCATGTGGATGATTATTTGACATATCCCAAAATATTAAATAGTTAATTAATATTGTATTCGTATTTATTATATATATATAATTGATTTAAAATAATTAATTTTTATGTAATTCTTCTTTAGTATGACATGGTATCTTAGATTAATGAGTGATTTCTTGAGTCTGAAAGAAAGATGACGTCGATCCTATTACAGTTCAAAGTTTTTCATATTTTTTGTGAAGCAAATTGTTATGTTGATAAGTTAACTAATTTAACTTTTATTCATACAGAACAATATAGGTAAGTAGTTTCCGGTTTTACCTCCATGTATTTATTTATATATATTTTTAATAATAGATATAGTTTGTCTATGTGTCATGTAGTATAAATTTCAAAATGGTTTTGTGTGGTCTTCCATGCTTTGTATTATTTTTTTTAATAAATTTTTACCTTATGACAAATGATTGATGAATTTTAGAGTATATATATATATATATATATATATATATATATATATATATATATATATATATATATATGTATATATATATATATACGTGTGTGTATTTGTGTGTAAATTAAAATTAGATTTTTCATTTGAATT
>Ga0209589_1006948_pt1 | contig 18446 bp, 8 predicted proteins | sample CowpeawhiteBW_FD_187525 | JGI IMG/M metagenome (GOLD analysis project Ga0209589, IMG submission 187525) | Root nodule microbial communities of legume samples collected from California USA - Cow pea white BW (SPAdes) (version 2) | ecosystem: Host-associated > Plants > Roots > Nodule | place: USA...
AAAAATCAAACACATATATATATATATATATATATATATATATATATATATTTATAGTACTCATCGAAAATTAAGATACAAGTTCTCAAAATGTATAAAATTTTTCAACAAAGATTTATAAATTTCAAAAGATATATACATATACAATAATTATGTTCTAACTGATCATTAACTGTTTCACTACTTCTCAACCTCTTACCTGCATTATCTTGTGATCACGTATAATAATATAATCATGCTAGTGAATAAATCACAAACAAATACAAATACAAGAGTAAGCTAGAGTTATTTAAGATTATACTAACATTTATAGATTATGGTAATAATAAAAGATGATACATACAATTAAAAATCATGCACCAAAACACTTTGTACAAACCATAGAATAATATAATCATAAAGGTACTTATGACTTTTTCATACTCATCATACCTCAATCTCGATCTCTTAAAGACTTAGTATATTGATTAGAATTTGAGACCATGCACCATCATACCCCCTTTGCCTTTTAAGGACTATATCCATCTCATGATAGGGTCACCTCCCCTACCAAGTAATATGATCGGTAGTAGATTTAATCCTTGATGCCAAATGTTAGAATTGTGTAGTGGAATATTCGCGTGTGGACAAAAATCAGAGGGAGGGTGAATTGGGTTCTTAATAAAAATTGTGCTTTTAAATTTTTCCCCTTATAATATCAAAGTTCAATTAAAATTATTTTCTTTATTTTAATAACCACAATAAAATAAAGAGAGTAGGGAAGAGAAAATTGCATAAGGTATTTATAGTGGTTCAGATGAAAAGATCATACGTTCAGTTGTGTTAATCTTTCTAAAGAGGGATTAACTAAATGCTAAAAATAAACTAAGATTACAAATACGAGTAAGAGCAATTTAGGATAAAAAAACACCTCTCTTGAATCCACAAAAGATAAAGACACCTTCCTTGAAATCCAATGATGAACACCTCCTTTGAATCATTTGAATCACACAAAGGACGAAGACACCTCTCTTGAATCACATGAGAGATGCAGAAACACCTTCCTTGAATCACACACAAAAAATGAACATCTCCTTTGTCACAGAAAGAGGATGAACATCATCTCCTAACAACATCAACAACATTCAATCACGCAAGAACCCACTTGGTAAAAGTTATCGCTCTACCCATACTAAGTTTTTCAAAGCCTTCCACACAAAAAGTTCTCAAATACTCAAACTTTTGTAACTTTTGTGTTTTGTAAAATGAACTCTCACATTCATTTATAGAAGTCATTTTCCAAATTAGATTAAGAATATGAAAAGTCAAGTTACAACTATCAAAGATAATTGATTATCATAAGTAATAATCAATTATCACAGAGGCTTTTCTCAAAAATCTTTTAACTTCATTAATCGATTATTACAGAAACTTTCCTAAAAATCAATTTTTACTAAGATAATTGATTATCACAAAAGATAATCAATTATTTCAGTGAGTTTTGTAAAAATTAAAACTCTCTCGGTGCTATGTTGCTTGGGTTCTGCCTTTGACTCTTGACCTACTAATTTAGCTACCATAAATAAGATATATAAATTACAATACTTTAATAACTAAACTCTTAAGTCTTCAATGTATCTCTTGAATCCAAACATTTTTTAAGTCTTCAACATTTTTTCATGAATCATCATTAAGTCTTCCATACTTTTTCATAAGTCATCATCGTCATCAACACTCTATTAAAGTTAGATGTCCATCTTCTTCTTTTTATCAACACAAAATCTATCGATGACGACCTCCTTCAACTCTCACCTTCAGTATTTTCCTCTACATGGGTCCCTAAGTCCAATACTTAGTAAAGTTAGGGTAAACTAACTACAAACTATTAACATCAATACACTTTACACATCATCATAACATAGTAGTAATTCCCCTTAGAAATTACTAGTTTCTCATTCCACATCATATTTATATATATACACAATCATAACTAAAATCTTTAATCAATATATCATGTTTTCATTCTCTTAAAATTCCCAATCACTCCAAATGAAATAATTTCTCAAAGATCATTTTCATTTTCAAAACACCTATCACATACCACATATGACAGATTCGCTCAACGAGTTACTTTTGGAAGGACACTCACTCGACGACTAAATGACTCACCCATCGAGTTAAGCACACGAATAAAATGCATAACGAATGTGCCCAACTAAGACCAGACTCGCTGATTACCCATCCTCCCCTGATTCTCTACCAAACTCGAGTTTGGCTTTCACTTAGCAAGATTATACTCGTCCAACGAGCAAGCCTCCCCTAACACTCTGCCAAACCCAAATTTAACACTCGACCAACAAGTAGTGGTACCTTTGGCTATAATAAGTTTTTTCATCCTCTATTCAAGTTAAAAACAAAACCAATTCATTTAAAATGACTCATTAGAAGTCAAAGATACCACCCCAGATATTCATACTATAATTCATAGAACATCCAATAACATGCAAACACATATTACTCATTCAACCAATTCACACACACATCAAACAAATCAACAAGTGCAACGTTACGAATTCACAATCAAATCACAGGGTATGAATAATAAATTTAATCAGTATAAATCAAATGTACAAAGATTAAGATTAACTTCCTTTACTTGGTGTAGAAAACACCCTTGAATCAAGGTTGTTCTTAGATCTCTAATTCTCACACGATACTTTAACTTCCTATATTAGATCACATATCAGAGCATATAATTATAATTATAATTACACATAGATTCACCATGAGCTATTTTGAGTCACATGCATGGACCCTAGAACTTCATGTGTCTCAAAATGCTAAACTAACTCAAAAATAGAGTAAAGAATGAACTTACTCTGTTGTTTGATCAGAAGTGTAGATCTCTCTATCGTGAATCCACTTGTAGTCTCTAGACATATGAGAGACGAGCTTAAAAAGTTAAATAAGATATAAAGAAAAAGTTTAGAAAAAAGTCTTAAACAAATTATTTTGATAAAATGAAACTCGATTAATAGACAATTATATTTATATTATGACTTCTAATAATAAAATAATTGAGTTTCTCCTTTTAAAACTACTACTACTTTTAACTATTTTCTAACTCCTTACATGTATAATATCCTTCATTTTTATTTTCATCTCTCCATATTTATCACTTCAACAATTAACAACATCTAGTATAAAAAATTTAAACATGACAAAATTATTATAAATAAGGAATTCTAAAAATATTAAAATGAAAAAAAAATTTATTTCATAAATTTAAATTAAATAAGTAAAACAAGCTTAACTATAAAAGAAATATTTTAAAAAGGTATTCTCACATTTAAATTAAGTTCTTATTTTATTATTTATAATAACATTAATGAAGGAATTTCCTTTAACAACTTTTAATTATAATTTTTTTATAATTTTATTTTTTAAATTATTATCTTTTTAAATTAAGGTTAAATATGTTTTGGTCCTTCAACTTTTAGCAAAAATTGAAATTAGGTCCCGATAGAAATCTTAAACCAATTTAGTTATTCATTTTTAGAAATACATGAATTTAGTTCTTTAAACCCATTTTTTGAGTTTAGTTGACGTTTCAAACGCTGTTTCTTAGTTAACATGGAAATTAAAATATGTCAAACGGTGTAAACAAACTACAATACTAAATACTATGATGAAATGTGTTTAAAACGTCTAATAAACTTAATAAAATTTGGTTGAAAGGATTAAGTCCGCGTATTTCTATAATTAGAGGACTAAATTGATTCAAGTTTCTAATTGAGGACTAATTCCAATTTACATTGAAAAATAAAAAACATATTTAAGCATTTAAATTAAAATTATTATACACATTAAAAAATTAGTTAATTACTTATAATAAAAATTATTTTTATAATTAATTTTCATGAAAATTATTTATAATTTAATAATATGTTTTAATTTTATTAATTATTATAATAATTATTTTTTTTATGATGAGAAAAGAAGTGTTTCTAGTATGTATAAGAACACTTCAGAGTAACAGTCCCTGTATGCTCCGTTGTACTTGTACAACTTCTCTTCCTCTCTTTCCCGTCTCCACAATTCCTTATCGGATTCCAATCATGTCTGGGAATTACGACCAAGATGGTGGCGGATATGGGCGTCACGACGGCGGCGGTTACGGTGGTAGGGGAGGCGGAGGATTTGGCGGACGAGGTTTCGAATATTCTCTCTATTTTTTCATCCTTATCTTTTTTGAATCGTAAAATGTCTTAATTGTGTGTTAATCGCTACTGGTGGGTATCAAGGCGGGGATCGTGGTGGGAGAGGTGGTGGCCGCGGCGGCGGAAGTGGTAGAGACGGTGACTGGCGTTGCCCTAACTCAAGGTTTGAGATTTTATCCTCCGATTTGCTTTTCTTATTTTGCCCCTTTTTTTCTGGAGGATGTTTTGTGTTTTCAGTAGTTGGAACGGAACTGTGGATATGTAATACACCTAATGATTCTTACGTTTCTATATTTGATTGGAAAATTGGTATTATTATATAGTTGTGGGAATTTGAACTTTGCGAGAAGGGTTGAATGTAACAAATGTGGTGCTCCTTCTCCTGCTGGTGCTAATGATCGTGGTGGTGGTGGTGGTTATAATAGAGGGGGATATGGCAACAGTCGTGGGGGTAGATCTGGTAACTATGATGGAGGAAGAGGTAATGGCTATAATGGTAGTAGGGGGAATAATAGTGTTGGTAGAAGTGGGGGAGGCCATAGAGGTAGTCAAGGCAGAGAAGATGGTGGCTATGGTCAAGTTCCTGCACCTGCAGCCCAATCTTATGGTGGGGCTGGTGGAAACTATCCACCTGCATACAATTCTTCCGGTGGGAGTTCAAATTATGAAACTGATGCAGTTCCTCCACCTGCTAGCTATACTGGTGGACCTGCATCTTATCCTCCACCATATGGGAGTAATACTGGTGGTTATGGTGGCGGAGATGCACATAATGGTGGTAGGTCTGGGCAACCGGTTGGATATGATAGTGGCTATGGTGCCGGTAGTCAAGGTGGATTTGGTGGAGCTCCTGCTGAGCCCCCTGCTAAGGTGAAGCAATGCGATGAGAATTGTGGGGATTCCTGTGACAACTCTAGAATCTACATATCAAACTTACCTCCGGATGTGACTATTGAAGAATTGAGAGAACTTTTTGGAGGCATTGGACAAGTAATATTCTGATCTGTTGACTTTTGTGCGAGCTCTATAAAGAGAGTTATTTGTTCTATGAGCAATGGTTTGAATGAAATTGGCTTTTTCAAAGTAAATTAACATATTATCCATCTTCTTATCCAACATGCATGTGTATGTCAGTGAATTCTGCATTATTTACACTGGAAATAGTTAACCCCCTCGTTTCTCCCTGAGCACATTTGTTGATTTTTCTTGTGAACTGACAGAACATGCTATAGATTTTGTTTTCTGTATTTATTAGCATATCTCTGATTTTGCTGATGTGTTGAGCTTCACTCTCTCATGTCTTCGTAACTGTTTAGGTTGGAAGAATAAAACAAAAGAGGGGGTACAAAGATCAGTGGCCTTGGAACATAAAGCTATACACTGATGAGAAAGGAAATAACAAGGGTGATGGTTGTCTTGTGTATGAAGACCCCTCCGCAGCTCATTCTGCTGGCGGTTTTTACAACAGTATTTGATCTAACTGCTCCTACTCCTACTTTTGTGATACCACAGTTTATCTTCTATCATAAAGAGACACTTAACATTAATCTTTCATCTCAGATTATGATTTGAGGGGCTACAAAATCGCTGTTACAATGGCAGAAAAGTCTGCACCAAAAGCTCCACCTGCATATAACCATGGGTATTCCATATTTCAATTGTTTATCATTTTTCACAATGTTGCTGACCGTTTATTTTGCCATTGAAAATGACTGCTCTTGAAATGTGTGAACGAGTTACTCAGAATATAATAATTAATTGATGAAAGGCTGCTATTGATTTTTATTCTAGGGGTTTGAGTTGATTAGAGTGGGATGTATTTTGTGCTATAATAGTTTTAAATGTATTATTAACTATACAAATGACTTCCTAATTCTCGGTAATAAATGTTTGTATTTTTAAATCAATGTGGTAACTTTTGTTATATGTTTTTAAATTCCACAGGGGCAACAGGGGTGGCTATGGTGGAGATAGACGCAGAGACAATTATAGAGATGCAGGTGGTTCTGGTCCAGATAGGCGTGACAATTATGGTGGGAACCGTTCACGGCCATACTGAGGGCTTCAAGAGAGAACATTTTATGTACTGTGATGTATGGTCTGAGGGATTTGTTGTATTCTATTGGCGGGTAGCTTGAGATGATAGCAAAGAGGTAGGTTGTTCACTTACTTTTACATCACCTCTTTGCTCCTTTTTTGTTTTGTCACTTGCTGGTGGGATTTTAAATTCTAGGCAGGAATTAAGGAATTAATTTGATCATCTGAATGCCTTTAAAGGGGCAAGTGCACAATCTGCTACCAAAGTAGGTTTTATTTTTATTTCGAGTGACTACTGCTTTCATGAAAACATGTTCTAGTCTTGGTTGGAAACTGTGTTATTTTCTGGATAAATTATTGCATCTTTAGCTCATCCATGTGTTATATGTTTCAAAAACAGCCAGGTTGTATGTTTTATGTTAAGTCCTAGTTCTACGGATCAAGTAATCCCAAGTGGAGAATATTGGAATTGTAATCTAATTGCTTTTTTCCTAGGGAAAAAAAGGTTTTTCCTGACTGCATGTTGCATTTAACTTTAAAATCTATACAATAAGTTAGAGCTATATACTCGTAACCTTTATAAACTGAATGTTGAATTCATGCTTAATTTAGGTTACATGATGAGTATATTGGTTTGAACTGTTTAAACCTTAAATTAGCTACTAAAAAGTTCATCAATATTAAGTTACTTGAAGCCAATAGTGTTAATTGTACCTATAATGACCTAATAAAAGAGTGCGAGTTCTCGAACTAATGAAATTCCTTTATTTTTAAAGTTCGTAGAATTTTTTCGTGTTGTCTATTTTGTTGCACTTAGAAGATTCATGTTATTTTTTTTTTTTGTTTGCATCAAGTTTTCTTTTTGAAATAACTACTACCCATCCGAGAGGTTTTGAAGATTCCTTTTTATTGTTTTGTCAAATTGCATCTGGTTGGAACCTTTATGACTGTTGCCAGTTAGTAAATAGTTTTTTTATTATCTATTAAAATTTGTGTTGGTTATGGCTACTGCATGGTGAGCCTATAGCTATGGGTGATCATAGCAGTTGTCTGGTTGGCTGCATGATTCTTTCAATTGTTTAATTTTGACCGAGGATAGTTGTGCTGGGAAGAGTTGCTAGACTTTAGGTTCGCACATGAGCAATCCTCGGTGGTTTTTCTTATCTGTTATCATCAAGCAAATACTTTCGTTTTGCTTCTTGTCTTTGTAAGGTTTCCATAGGTTTTCACCTATTATTCTGAATGGTAAAGAATATGCCATTTCGACCCTTTGGTTCCGATTGATTTTTTGTAATAGGTGCCTGGTATATGGTTGTTTGTGCTCGAGGATTCATAGTCTTCCATCAGAGTTCTGATTGGATTAAAACTCTGCCGTGTGTTGGACTCTCTTGGCTTTGATTATCTTGCAAGTAGCTGTCTGGAATTTTGTCGTTTGGCTGTGCCAAAATATGTTATGTTTTCCTTGTGGCTGAGCTATTGCATAGATTGTTGACATAATTGTGTTTTAAGATTTGTTCTCCATCCCAGAAGTGCAGATAGATTAGATTATATTTAAGCTTTTGTCTCTCTCTTAGTCCACTAGACCGTCTTGTAGGTAGATATAAAATCTATTGATTGTTAAAAACATTTATGTAATAACGGCCGAAGATTTTTATATGCTATGGTTGGATGAGAATTTGATAGGCCACAAATACTTTTTCGTTTCGGAAAATTTGATTCGGGAATGTGTTTTTAATATTTGTAATGGCTCAATACAGGATTGATTTAGTGCATAAACACGTTTATAAAAATTGGTAATCTTTTATTCATAATTAGTAACTAGTTAATAACTACCATTTATACAATGATATTTTGAGTTGTTTTTTTGACATGATCAAACTTTAAATGAAGTTTACTGTATGAGTATTTGAAGATCATCATACATTGATTATGCGACTTGAACGGGTAATTCTATGCAGTAGACTGTTTATTTACAAATTATTCATCATATAACATTAAATTGTTTAGTCACCACCAATTATGATTTATTTGATTTGATATGATGTATATAACTATAGATTAACATGCTCTAGAACAAATGTGGTAGCTTATATACATAAGAGTCACAATTAAATGAAATCAAGTGATTGATTAAAATGAATTGATTGCAATGAAATATAAGTAACATATATGTATTTGGTGAATATGTTTGAGTTACGTTAGTATATTTTAATTATTTAGTGAAATATGTTTTTGATTTTTTTAATTTTAAGTGAAAATTATAATTAATTTTTTTTTAAAATTTTGAACTAATTTAGTTTTTTATTTTTAAATTGTGTAAATTTAATCTTTTCAATTAATTTTATTAAATTTATTTGATTTGATGTTTTAAATATATTTATATTTCTTAATTAAAATTGAAGTGAGAATGCGTTAAATGTTATAAACAATTCATAAAATATATTTGAAATGTTAAATAAATTTATATTAAGTTTAAAATTTTGTTAAAATAATTGAATTCATGCATTTTTTTAATTTGTAGATTAAATTGTGTCAAAAAGATAGTTTCGAAAAAGAATTAATTTCAATTTTTATTAAAAGTTAAAAAATTAATATCATATATTTAACCATGTTATATATTGCTAAAAATAAATAATACAATATTAAAAAATTTATATTTAAAAATATTTGAGAGATATACCAATTTTAATTTATATAATATAATAAGGTATCAAATAATTTCGGATTAATATAAATTTTACATATTTGACTATTTGATTATGTTAACATAAAAAAAGCATGAAAAAAAAATATTTATAATACCGAAATACATGAAAATATTGAAGAGAATGGAACGGAGATGGGAGGAGTTATCAATGGGAATAGTTTTGTCCTTTTGTATAATGTCCAAAAATATCTATTAATGACAAATTATCCTTTTATATATAAGACAAAATTATAAAAAAGAGTGTAGAAATTTACATGCTTTGTTTGGAATATTATATTTAAATTATTTGTAATCAAATTCTTTTCATAAATATTTTGTTTTGATAAAATAGTCAAATTTCTCTTCTAAAATAAACTTTCGTTTTAAAAGTATATATTTTGAAATTAAAATTTTAAAAAAATATTAGTTAAATTTAAATATTAAAAGAATATTTAGCAATTTAATTTTTTCAATATGTGTATACATGATGTGTCAGAGTTGTCATTTTAGCTCAATCTACAAGATTTGGCTTTATTTTCATGAATTGAGGCTAAAAAAGTCTATAAGACAAAAAAAGTAACAAAAGCCAAAATAGTCGAAGGTCAAGTTAAGTTAGTTCGAGTTGAAAATTAAGTTGGGATAACCTGAGTTGAAGGTTGAATCAAAGAATTTAATCAACTTAGACTGAGTCGAAAGTCAAGTTGAGCCGAACTAAGCCAAAGGTTGAGCCAATTTGGCCTATCTTGAAGGTCAAGCTGAGCCGATCCGGGTTGAAGGTCGAGTTGAGCTAGATTAGGCTAAAGGGATCAAGGTCGAGCAGACTCGACCTGGCCGAAGAATCAACTCAAGTCGACCCAAATTGATGGTCGAACTAGGTCGATTGAGGTCAAAGATGGAGCCGAGATGACTCGAGCCAAAGGTCGACCCAAGTCAGTTAGGTCAAAAGATCAAGCCATGTCAGATCGAGTCGAAGGTTGAGTCGAGTCAGTCAAGGGTGAAGGTCAAGTTGAGTTAGCCTAAGATAGAAGTCAAACCAAGTTAGCCAACCCAAAGAATCAAGTTGAGTCAGCTAGAGTCGAAGGTCAAGGCGAGTCAATTAAGGCCAAAATTTAAGGCAAGTTAACATGAGCTGAAGGTTGACTTGAGTTGGCTTAAACGAAGGTCAACCTAAGTCAGTTGGGGTCTAAAGGTTGACTCAAGTCGGTTGACCCGAAGAACTGAATCAAATCAGCTAGGACCTAAGGTTAAGGCAAGCTGGCTTGGACCGATTATTGACCTGAGTCAATCTAAGCCAAAGGTCGAATCAAGTTGGTTGAACTAAATAATCTAGTCGAGTCGACCTAGGCGGAAGATCAAGTCAAGTTGGATCAAACTAAGCAATCTAAGTAGAAGGATAAGCCAAGCCAGATAGGGCCAAAGGTTGAAGCGAGCTGGTTAAAGTTAAAGGTTGACCCAAATTGAATTGGTGGGCCAATAAAATGGGGACTTATTTAAGAGTTAGTTAAGAAGGCTGACTTATTGGCCATGAGTCAAATTAACACATCTAATAAAGAGAGAGGGACTAGTTATGGAATTTTAATTTCCTTATTTTTTGAGTGAATTTCAAATTTTATTGTTATAGTTATTTGAAATACTTTTTTAAAATTCTTAGATTTTAATTCCCTTCTAATTTTCTCATTCAAACATGTCATTTTGTTCTAAAGAATTTCAAATTCATCAAATAGATGACGGCTTAACTAATAATTTAGCCCTATATTTAGGCTTTTTATACATGTTATGTTAGTACATATATATATATATATATATATATTTTTTTTTTTTACTTAATTGAGTTTTTATTTTTGTAAGAAAACTCAATGTGACCCATTTTGTTAAATTAATGGTAACACAATTTGAAAGTGGTATATGCCAAAATATAGATTTGTCACGTGTCAAAATTTGGATAATTTTTTTATTCTAGAACTCATCTAATTATGATATGTGACACTTTTAAATAGAAGATGATCTGGATTTTAACATATAACATACTCAAATTTTAACGTGTGAATTTCAATCGAGATTAACTAAGATCTAATAGAAGATGTCACGTTCATATTTTTTTTTTTAAATAGGACTCAAGCGAAAATTTTGTAAAAGTGGAAACTAAATGAATTTGAAATTCTTTACATGTTTAAATTTTGCTTATTAAAATTTGCCCACTTACTCTCTATCTAGAATTTGTTTACAGAGATTAATTAATTGAACGATTTCATCTCATGAACTTCTTTTGCATTTTTCTATTCGCTCAGCAAATTCTTCAAGTTTTAAACGTTCTTATTTATAAATAAGCTTAAGACCATATTAATTTTCTAAAGATATGTTAAGCTTTTAAATGTCCTTTTAAAAGCTTTAAAACGCTTAAGTATGATGATAGTTAAATCAAATTTGGAGCGACATTTACGTAAAATTTGAAAGTTAAGAAGGTGTAAAATAAAAACAGGGAGAGACAGAAGAAAGCAGTTGCAGAGCATCCACATCCACACTCGCTCACTCAACTGCCCGCTCAATCCTCTCTATTGTACCTCAAATTAAAACCAGACTCTCTCAAAACCGCAAAATGGCGGGGCGCAAACACGCGCCCTCCTCCTTCACGCGCCTCGACGAAACGCGCCTCGCACATTCCTCATCCGCTGCGGCGGTCCGCGCCCTCGAAGACCGCGTCGACAAGCGCCATCGCGAGATCCAGAACCTCATCGCCGACAACCAGCGCCTCGCTGGCATCCACGTGGCCCTAAAGCAGGACCTCGCCGCCACTCAGGAGGAGCTCCGTCGCCTCTCCGCCACGGCTGCCGAGGTCAAGGCCGAGCGCGACGAGGAGGTGCGCGAGATCTACGAGAAGTCGCTGAAGGTGGACGCGGAGGTACGCGCCGTTGCCGCAATGAGCGCCGAGCTAAATCGGGTGCGGGCAGACGTGCAGGAGCTCGCGGCGGCGCAGAAGGGGCTTGCGGCGCAGCTGCAGACAGTGGAGAGTGACCTCGAGAGGGCGCGCGCCGAGGGGAAGTTTGTGCCGGCGATCAAAGCCGATATAGAGGCCATGCTCCATGAGATTCAACGAGGAAGGTAAATTGTTTATTTATTTACTCATGCGAATCGTCGATTATTTGAGGCCATGAATTTTTTAGGACAGTCATTTATTTGTTTATGGCTTCCAGTGAGATGGCTTGGACTGTTTGGTTTTCATTTTGCATTTTGGTGAATGGTCTTCGTTTTTGGCTTGGGCGTGAAAAAAGTAGAGAAAGGAAGGCGCAACTTGAAAGCCTTTCAGATATCGGTTGCTGAATGTTATTGGGTGAATGCAATGGTTTAAAATAACGGTGTGCTTCTGATTAAGCACCAATATTTTTATGTGATTTTCTTGTAAGGGTAGTTTGTGCAGAATCTTTCACTAAATGGTTGTAGGTACTGTCCCAAGGACCACGTTAGTTGTTAGGTTTCCCTTCTCTGAGCATGTTGTGGAAGGCTTTCAGAACTAGAATGAACTGTAGCATAGAAACACGTGTTTCGATCATTGAATCATGGGGGTAAAGTAATTTTATTTGTTCTTCGTGTTTGTCACTCACTACTCCTTTCATTGTTGTATTTTTTAATTTTTGTTCTCCCAAATGGGTATCATGTCAATAAGGCAGCTAACACACCACGTGCCCTGGTTTTCTTTTTAGCTTTCTGCAAATGCCTGGCATCTGATTCGAGCTATTGACAATATTGATGTTATTTCCTTTATGCTCTGTTTGGTGGGGTTGAGTGGCGAAGAAGGAAATGGGGTTCTCTGGTTAGAAATGGCAAAGAAATATTTGGAAAACATGTAGGATCCACACAAATATAAGAAGAAATGCAAAGACATTTTTGGGATCCAAATATAAGTCTAAGTCTCAATATTAAGTAGAAATGTGAATGTTGAACAATATATATAGAATAATAGTCAAACTCATTATTTTAAAGTTTTTTGTTGGAACCTTATGGGTTGAACTCGTATCATTAGACATTCACATTCTTTTTATGGCTATATCCTTGTGAAACCTTATGGACAGTATTAGATAAACACGATATATAGCATAATACATTAATCAAAATCTCTAAACAGCCAATTAACAGGAACCAAAAAGGGGATTTTTTCTATTTCTTAAGCTGTCCGTGCGTGTGCATGTGAACAGTGAGAAACTTATATGATATCTGCTACAAATACACTCTTTCATCTTTCTGCCTCTGCACTGCAAGCTTGCACTCACCATAACGCAACATTGACACACAAATAGAGATAAGGATGGACAAGATCATATAATGAATTCTGTAAACTGTATTGTCAATTATATGTTGATATATGTCAACATATAATTGATTACACAGTCTTTTATAGTCGTCAATTATTCCCCCAAATGTGTAAAAATCAGAGAAGGATAACATCGTATTTTTATTAATATATTAATTTCCTTTCCTTTGAACTTTGAATAATGATGCCACCATGGAGCTCGCAAAAGAGGAAAAAACTAATATATCTCATTCCTTGTTTATTTTGATTTCAAATATTGAACCCTGTGATCAGTTCAAATACCTGTCAGCCTATATAACAAAATAGTGTTTAATCTGACAAACTAGATTTTGTTATTGTCTGTGTCTCTACTGATTCCAGGCTTCCTTATTCAACTACTCTATCTTTTCCTGTTGGAAGAGTGATATTTCCTTCATCTAATCAGCGACAAAAATTCACAAAGTCTGAAATATTGTGCAATGTGCATGCTTTACAAGTTCATTTATTGATGCTACAGAAATGCTATTGAATTTGAGAAGAAGACACATGCTAGTAACCTTGAACACAGGCGGGCAATGGACAACAATATGATTATAATGTCCAGTGAGGTTGAAAAGTTACGTGCTGAGTTGGCTAATGCAGAAAAGAGGGCAAGGGCTGCAATGGCTGCAGATGCAAAACCAAGTAATTTAACTTTCTCGGCCGTTCATCTTAAGTTCTTTATAGATACAACAGAAGTATAACTTGAAAACTTGGTCAAACTTCGTTCTTTAGGGACCTGTTTAATTTTTTTAAAAAGAAGAAAAATACTTTTAATTACAAAAGACATTCTTAAAGTTATTATAATAAATAAAACCTTAGAAAATTTGATCCATTTGTATAAAATCTTTGGAAAAGGAGATTTTATGATATAGTGCGTTTCTTAATACTTTTTCAGAGACTAAATTTTTTAGTTCTTCGTAGATGCATACTAAAAATCTATGGATTTTTTTCTATACAGGTCCTGGATATCCTCCTGATAACTATGACAATCGTGAGATGGGATATGGAGGAGTCAGATACCCTCCTGGTTCTTATAGCATGCATCAGGTATATATCTCACTCTCTCACCAGTTTGATTTGCCTTTTGCAGGCTAGTCTAGTAGTGTGCATCTGGTTCTGATTTATGAATGAACATTGTGTTTTTTCACTTCAAATCCATAAAAACTTTGCAGAAACAATTTATTTTTGTTTGGCATTTTCTTTCTACACCTAAATTTTTTTTCTTTGTGAGTCTTTTCATCAGTCAGATTCGTCAATTCAGAATCTAAAATCATATTTGAGATTGACCAATTCAGAATGTAAAATGTTTTTTGTCGGTTTTACATTTGGGATTCACCAATTCGAACTGTAAAATTGCATACTGGTTTGGTGATTTCTGGACTGGAGAAGGTAGAAAAACATTCCAGATATGTGCAAAAAGAAATTTTTGGGACGCAGAAAGTAACTGCCTATTTGTTTTGGTAATGCCTGTCAAAACTTTCCCTAAACGCCAAACCCTACATTAGATTATGTTATTGTTCTTGCTTACCTACGTTTTATTAAGCAAGAACAGTTATCAATTTATGAGCAGAACTCTGCCTTGATCAGTGGGGTGGAGGTGGAAAGATGAAGAGGGAGAGAATTAATACAGTGTGTTAGGTTGAGGGGAAAAAAGAAAGGAAACAATTTTTAAAAATCAGGAGATCCACTCTATTGTTTCTTATCCATTTTTATTCATCTCTTCCTCTCTCTTTTTATTTCTTATTAAATAGATCAATCTACACAATTTTCAAAACAATTTATTTGTATTCCTACTCTACAAAATAATTAAACATTCAATTTTATTTGTTATCTATTTATTCTCTATTTCAATTATCTGCATTTTCCCCTTCAAAACCAAGCAGGTCGTAAGAGTCCACAGTCTAATTCTGAAATATACTTAGTCACGCTTAAAAATGTCAACAATACAAATGTTTCTTGAATGCAAACATTTGTTTTTATTAATTTGAAAAACAAAAAAGAATATAATGTTTATTAACATATTTAACTTTACAATAATGAAAAAAAAAAGATCCAACTTTAAAAAATAGGAAATTGCTGCCAAATTGGTCATTTGACGCACTACCTTTGACTTACTCAACAGTTTTTTCTTGTTTTCGTTTTTGAAGTCATCTTATTTTCCGGGAACAAAAACTTGCTCCGCTAACTTACGTGAGTTCTATATTGCTGAAATTATGTATCCAAATGGATATTTTGTTTTCATATTTGACCGTGTTCCTAATACATTACATCCGCATAACCTCATATGCATATAGGAGGATAAATAATTCAAATTTGCTTAACTTTTCAGATGCAAGCTGGGGTTGACTCACATTCTCAAAATGCAGCCGGAGCACCCTTACATCATTCTTATGATCACCAACGTACGCAAGTACCTAGGTAGGCTTCTGTTGATGCTTTCATTTTTGAAGAAAAGTTGAAAAAATGTAACGTAGCAATGCAATGTCTCCTTTCCCCCAAATGAAACTCATTCAACAATAGAGCATATAATTTTACTTTACTGATATCTGAAAATGTTCATAAATTTAAAGTTTGTATATATTTATCACCGTGCTTATTCAGTTCAGGTAGGCTCAGTAGGTTCAATTTTCCTGTGTATATTCCTTTAGCAAGACCTGTTAAACTTCAGAAGGCTAATTTGTTTTTCTTATAAGCTTAAAAGTGCCGCACTGAGATTTTACTCTGCTTAAACGCAAGTTTTCGTGTTTGTTTAGATTATTGGATTATAGTTTTCGTTTTGTAAGTCTGAATGGGTTTCTACTTTTGCAAAATCAATTTTGGTTTTGTTTTTAATTGAAACTGAATTGAGTATTAAATATGATGGTCTGGATGACTTTAAAACTGAATGGAGACATTGATTCTAACGAGTATTAAATATGATTTCCAATAGGACACTTTAATCTGCTCGTGAATGAGCGAATAAAAAAAAACATGAAAACTAAGTATAGAATTGATATTGAGTTAAAGTTACTCAACCAGGAGACTTAATCAAGAGTAGGGATGATAACGAGACGGATGAGTTTTGTTATCACATATTTATTTTTATCAAAAAATCTATCCTTATTTTCATATTCATAACCAAACTTAACGAATATCAAACTTTTATTCCATCCTCATCAGATAACGGGTATAAATTCGTACCCGCTTTCTTATTGTTTTAAACAAAATAATTTTCATAAAATAATAAAAAATTACGGCAAAGAGAACATAATATTATCAAATATTCAATATTAAAAGGAAGATTATTTTTTTGATATCAAATATTTATAACAAAATTATATTATAATTGTATTCGTTTCAAATTAGAATACCAAATAAAATTTTATGAGAATCAAAACATCTATTAAATTTGCAAACATTAATGAATTCTAGTTGATAAAATTTTATTTTTAAATATATATATATATATATATATAAGGAAAATAAATATTCAAATTAAAATATATGTTAAATTTTTGTTTACTTCAATTTTTAAAATTTTAATGAATATCTTTTTTATACATTAATGAAAATTATAATACATCACTTAATAAAAAGCGTAAAGAACAAATATTAAACTAATAATAATAAAATTGTAACATATATATTGTATCTTTTGAACTTCAATATATGTTAGATGTGGATAAAAAGAAATTCATGACAATTACATTAAAATTTTATATTGTAATAAATAAAATTTATTTATATAATTATAGTGACAAAATTACAGTATGATAATGAGTTAAAAAAAAATATATCAAAAAAATATTTTACATTATAAAAATAAAAACCAAATAGAAATATTAAAAATTTATCTAATGTGTGTCTTAGAAACAATTTGAGAGACCATTGAATGAAATCGCACAAAAATAAACAAATATATAATGAAGGATATGATAAAATAAAAAATACTTTAGAGATCTAAGAAAACTTTCAAATATCAATATAGTCAATGATTGAGAAATAATGAAAATTGTTTTAGCGAACCAAATTAGTTCTTCAAATGAAACAAAAATAAATAATACTAAAGCAAAAAAGATAAATTTTTTATATTACCTAATAAATTGAAGGTTTATGCTATTGAACACTTGATAGTGTTAAATATTCTCTTGTGAAAGAAAAATATACAATAAGTAAAAATATTTTAAAAAAAATTCAAATGTGAGACATAAAAAATATTTAATTGACATGCATTATTTGAACATAATTGCATAAATGTTATGATAAGATGAAAAATATATTGGAGATGCAAATGAATTTTATGACAAACCAAACCATTAAAAAAAATAAAAAATAGAAATTGTGTGTGTGTGTGTGTGTATATATATATATATATATATATATATATATATATATATATATATATAAAAATTTTTTTATTGTAGTGTACTACTACTTTATAAATTAGATATTTCATTGATAAGTATTGTTAAAGTATCCTAAAATATCGGACACAATACGTGTCAGATACAGATAAGTGACTCAAGTTGAAGTATCGGTACATCATAGACCCAATGCTAATTAGGTTAGTAGATTTAAAATCGACTAGATCTTTAAGATCGATGCTAATAAATGTGGTAGTAAAAGATTGATAATCATTAATGTGATTATACTTAGATGATAAAAGGTTGAATAATAAATAGAGAGACATTAAAAAATATTTTATTGTAATAAATGGAGAGATTTTGGAATACTAACTACTATGTCAAAGATATAAAAAATTCAAATGTTAATAGGAAATTCCGTTAAACATCTCAATAAAATATAAGTTAAGAGGACAACAAATTGCAAATATTGACCATCTAATTACATTTCATACACATAGAATACTAGACACTAAAGTTGTATTTGGATTGAATAGTAGATTTAAGAGAGTGGGAATGAATGGATTTGAGAGGTAAGGGAGGTGGAGATGAAGTTGTTTGGATTAAAGGATTTGAGAAGAAAATATGTTAGTAAATGATGTGATATATTTAATAGATTAAAAAATGTTTTAATTGAAAGATTATTATTATTATTATTTATATTTATTATAATTACAATTATTTATATTTATTATAAATATTTGTTGTATTATAAATGTTTACTATATTAGAATAAAAAATATTTTATTAAGTTCAAATTAATTATTTTCATTAGAATAAAAGATAAATATTTTATTATATTTTATCTTTTTTAC
>Ga0209589_1006949_pt1 | contig 18443 bp, 6 predicted proteins | sample CowpeawhiteBW_FD_187525 | JGI IMG/M metagenome (GOLD analysis project Ga0209589, IMG submission 187525) | Root nodule microbial communities of legume samples collected from California USA - Cow pea white BW (SPAdes) (version 2) | ecosystem: Host-associated > Plants > Roots > Nodule | place: USA...
ATATATATATATATATATATATATATATACTAACAAGTACAATAAAAAGTCAACTTAATTACATTCTTGGTAGTCACTGAAAAATTGATGGCCATAGATAATAATGAAAATTAAACTTTTTGGCAAATAAGCATAGTTGACCACTTCCTGTTAAAAAGTCCACCCATCATATGTCTATTTTTCCCTACATAACCTAGTTACTATATATCTTGAAGCAAGATTCAACTCAATATTTTCATATGAAGAGAGTTAAAAGCAAAGAGAACTCTTCAAAGTGACCATAAATCACTACTTTAATGAGGGCAAGGTCAATGTTAACATTCATGCTCTATTAAGATTATCATAAGATAAATTCCTATAATCTACTAAAACCACTTAGAAAAGTTGATATTAAAAACTACTTATCTGTAACGAAAAGCATTTAAACGGTTAATTACTGCAGAAACTTACGCGTGGTCCATATTAATTACCATATTTGTGAGTTACTTCACTTGTAAAATACATATTGGATTGACAAGATTAGAATTATATAATTGCAAAAATGTCTTAAGATTTAAAAGCCGCCATTAGAGGCATGTAGCAGGTTCTGGTTGTCTTGTCTTGAACTTAAATTTGAAGGAACAAAGTGAAAGATGACGAATAGCAAATAGTGATTCATGTATCTGCTTTCTCTATTGTTGAAGACTACGATGAGGGAACATTAAAATACGAAAAAAAGTGCAATCTCTTTTATTTTTTATAGATGATTATATTTTATTTTTTATGTCAAAAATCATGACTATATATATGCTCCCGTGTGCAATCTCTTTATAATATTTAATTACTGTGATGGTAGATTCATGGATGGTGTTGCATCATCTCTTTTTCTAAAAATGACACTGTTTGACAAAATATAAGATGGTCAGCTCTTAGGAAACAGCGAGGAAAGCTGCACTACAGTACAAACATGTTTTTTTTTTCTTAACTTTATATTTTATCATAATAATAATGTGTTATGTCAATACATCTACTAGAAAGAAACTTGTGCATATTATTTCATATCAGGTGACATGTTTAAATTTAATAAACACCATTTACAAAATAAACTTCTATGATCAATTATTAATAATTATAATGATTAATTTAGATATCAATTTACAAAACTAAAATTTATTGATTACTAAAATAGTCACTATAATGAATAAAATATTATAATTGGTCATTATTGATCTTTAAAATTAACTACTTAGTTTTTAGTTACTAAGAGAAACCGGTCTCAAAAAATTAGCTATTTAGATTTTGGTTATCAAAATAAATTAGGTTATAAATTAATCTCTAATTAATTAGTGACTATTTTAGTGATCCATTATAATTTTTTTTATAACTATTTTAGTAATCAATAATATTTAATTTTGTAAATTGGTCAGTATAATAACTAATTATTTTCTATTTTTAAAATTGATTTCTAATTGAGGATTTTTTGTAAATCTGATATATGAGGGAAATATGAGATACTTAAAACAAAATATATCAAATATTTAATTTTAAGGAGATATTATTTGATACTCGTAACAAAATTCTATTATCAGTTCCTCAACTTCACACAATAGTTTCTTAGTCCTTAACAAAATTTGCGGACACAATCCCTAAAAAACATATTTTTCCTTTAAAATAATTTATAGAAATTAGTATTGAAAGGATTGTTTAGTGTTTGTTAGAATTCAAAATATTTTAGAAGTCTTATTGTGATTATTAAAGATGATTAGACAGACAATATATCAATAGAATAACTCATAATCTTATTGTCAGATTTTGAGGTAAAAATAATGTGTTGATTTATTATATAAGTTTGTTCACGATAATCATTGAATCATTGATGTATAATATTATCTTCTTTCATCATTTATGCTGTTTCTACATGATTGGTGAGACACTCTTAACTTCTTGATGTCCTGGTCTTCAAGTTATTCTAATCTCTTATTTATTTAATGTACAAAAGGTTTTGATTGTCCTTGAACCGCTCGAGTGGTATCTTTAGAAGGCACTATGGTGCTTAAATTAGTAGATATATGAGTGCAAGGGTATTAAATACATACAGTAATTAATGTTGGCAACTATCTTACTTGATCTCCTATTTATATATTATATATTTGTAATAGGTTTTTACTTATCACTAGCCTAATTACAACACAATCGTGTCTTAATACAATTATTTAATTTATTTGCATTTAACTGCTTTTTATGTTAGATGTCTAACGATTAGTCATATTTGATGTCAACATAACCGATCGACCTCTAAACTGGTTCATTGCTCTTAGATGTTTGACTATCACTTTCCATTCATATTATTATGTATAATTAAACAAGAAAGTTTTTTATTTCTTTTTAAACTTTATTAAAATTCTAATTTTAACCAAAAGAAAAAGAGTGAATGTTTGTTTTCTATAAATTGTGTTATTTTTCAAGGGAATAAAAGTAGGAAAATCATTTTTTTATTGGCTAAATTTTACTCACACAAGTCACCAGTTTCATTTCCTCAAATAAATGAAATTGGTCAGGAATTTATGCAAATCTTTTCAAAATATATATAAAAAAAAAAATTATGTCAAACGGGAAGACTAAAAGCATATTTAAGTATTTGTTTTAACATACATTCAAATTTTCATTAATTGATTACGTATCAGGTTTTCTTGTTCAAAGTCGGTCTTGTTGGATGTACGATAAACTACTAAATATAATAATATTACTTTTAAACGGTAAAATAATAAAATATATTTTCCTTGAGAAATAACTAAAAGACACTTAAATTCATTTTAGTTGTACATTATTATCTAGTTCATGATAATCAAAATTATCTAATTTTGGACTAATTAAAATGTTAGTTTTGTTAATTAATATAATTGACTTTATAAAAGAAGAATGCTATTTCAAGGCCATTTTGGAACGAAATTTGTAAAAATAGGTCTTTTGAATTTCTTTGAATTAATGAGGGAAGAGGATGACTTCAGTTTTAAACTTTTTAAATATATAATCTTTAGGAAGAATAAAACTTCTAAAAAAGATTTAAAACTTACACGGTGTTACAAAATTTAAAAAAAAAAACTAAAAAGTGAAGTCGACATGTATCCTGATAACTTCACTTTTTCTTTAAACTAATACCATTTTCATGCATAACGACTTTGCATTTCTTAAAAAAAAAATAGAAACTAGTAGGAGACAGGTTGACTTCACTTGTAATATCATCATGTATCATGACGACTTACCTCTATTCTAAAAAACATAATCGACCCATTTTTATAATTTTGACTTGAGAGACCCTGAAATACAAAAAGGCCTCGACATTATACTCAATATAAGACATAAATTATATTTTTAAATTATAATATTGAAGAAGATAAATCGGTTAAAGTTTATTTGTATTTTGCTTCTTAAACAGAACTTATTCTTCCTTGTTTAAATTTGATCTGAGAGTGTTATAGTTGGAATTGGATTGTAGGATTTGGGTGGGTGGGAGGAGCTGACGGTGTTGATTGGGATGGGGGCATAATGTATAGTAATGCTAGGGATTTAAAATTGGGTGGGGGTTAATTAGGGTTTTTAAATTTATAAAAGAAATTTTTTAAAGGAATCAATTATGACATTTCACAAGAAAATTAATATATATCTAAAATTGAAGTTGAATACTTAAGTTATATGCCATTTCATAAAAAATAAAATTGAAGTCTTAATATATATATATATATATATATATATATATATGACTGTATTTTTTATTTTAAAATAATAAACAAAGATTATATACTGTTATATTTATAGCTGTACACATTTTGATCTAAAAATCAAATGCAGGACAGCAGGTTTTAATATCTAAGTTAACTATTAAGTTTAAATATGACGTTGTAGTTTGATATTAAAATTAATTATATCAATTTCAAATTTAGTTAAATAATTTTCAATTGAAATATTATATTTATGATAATTTTATAATATTAAAAATCATTAGCTTAAGAAAGTTTTATTCTCAAATGCACGGTATAAAATTATTTAACACAGTTTAAAAAACAACTTTTAAAACAAAGTTAATCAAATATTATCATAATAATAATATGACGATCTAATCTACTTACTTCTATAGTTATTCTAGAATGGACTGAAATGGTTAAATTGGTATAACAGGATTTTAGTTAAGAAATAGAAAACAATTAATTTATTATATTTTAAAATTAAATTTACTCGTTTTAATGAATTATCTTGGGTGACAATGCCAAACATTTCACAATATTCAGTCACTGATAATTATTTTTGTCTATTTATGACTCTTAATATACTTTTAGTGACCTATTATATTTATTCCGTTGCAATTAGATTTAAAATTCAATTGTTAACATAACATTTTTACATGAATTTGAATTTATTTGTTCAAAAAAATTAAAAATATAAAATATGAAAGACCACATAAAATTCATAATAAAAAATTATATTTTAAAAAATATAAATAAATTATACATATTATAAAGAAATTAAATAATACGTGGATAATCATTAAATCATTTATATTATTTTTTGTGAATACAGTGTCTATTTTGCACTTTCAAGGATTTATGATTGTAAAACTTCATATATAACCTTCTAAATTTGATTTTTTTTTTGTTCTTTCAACTTGAAATTTGAATTTATTGGTTCTTTAGTGTATCAACCCTTTAACATCATTGCAAAATCTGTTTTGTAATCAAGTTGATAGTGTTCATCTCAAATTGATAGAATTATAATGACTTAATAGTAAAGGGACCAAAATAAATTCTAAAACAAAAAGATAAAAAATTCTTATTTTTAAATAGGCACAAGTTGTATCAATAGAGAATATCCAATGTAAAGAGCTTTACTTCTTTCAATGATACACCAATTGGCCCTTTAGTGAATTGATTATAGTTATTAAATCTTAGCTACCATGATAAGGCACAAATAGTTTAAACATGGACCACTTGATTTGTTATCTTTGGTGCATTGCTTCCTAAGAGATAGTTGCATTATAAATATCAAGTGACGAAATAAAAAAATTTAATGAGTGTAACTTTTAAACAAAGTATTAATTTTGGTTAATATAATTTTTCAAATAGTTTATGAACTTCATTTAACTATGGGTAGAAATATTGTAATATTGTATAATTGTTTCGTTTGTAGAATTATGTGATAGACCACACAACACTCACTTGTGTTGGTAGATTGTATATATGATGCAAGAAGATAAATATATAATGGAATCAAGCTGAGTATTCTAGTGAACAGAGGAATGGACCAATAAGTGGTAGATATTTAAAGCCTTTATGTTATGTTTTATTATCAAAGCTTTTTACTCTTTGTACTAAAGGCTACATATATTATCTTCAAATCTAGATACTTTAGATTTGTAAAAGGGTTAAAGAAGTATCCCAAATATTCCTTATATTTAATATAATATATTATTTTTTCTTATAAAAGAATTAAGGAAACAACCTTAATTATATTATATGTATTTTTTATAATGTTAATTTTTTATCATTCTCTAAGTTACATTTTATTAGTAAAATTAATTTTTCTATAGTTTTTAACCTATTTAATCCTCAATTTTACCTTATTTTTGTAAATAAATACATTTTAGATTACATTAATGTAATTATACCACTAATCTCCATTTTTGTATCTATTTATAGATTAGAAGTTTTGTTTCAAAAACCTAAACAAATAAGTGATTCGGAATGCCAAGGAGAAGATAAAAAATATTATAAAAAGGAAGCAACAGACACTGCTGAGTAGTTCAAGACCAGTGTCAGGCGTCATTCTACATCCAAGGAGTCAGCGCCTGGCGCTAAAAGGTTCTAGGGACATACTGCCTAGTGGCATCTGGAGACCGCGAGACGCTTTACGTAGGAATTTCCTTCTTGCTCTTTGCTTGCTTCCTAGCGATGAGAGGCTTCCATCAGGCACCACTTTCGTTGATGTGACAAATTGACCCTAATTCTTCATGTTTTCGCGAGGAAAACTCATCTTTGACGTTTTGGAGCTCGAAACATACGTTTTGGAGCGTTTGGAGGTCTGATAAGACTTGTGAGAAATATCTCTTTTATGTGTAAATATTTTTTTAAAGTTTTTAGATAATTTTTGTTTTTAAATTTGTGAATTTTATTTTGTTAACAAATAAATATATTTATTTTAGTTTTAATTTCTTATTATAAAATTAAATAAAAAATATTATTTATAATTTTAATAATATAAAGTTTAATTTAAAAGTATATATTTTATATATTATTAAAATTATATAATAATATTTTCTTAATAATTTCATAAGTAAATTAAAAGTAAGAATGTACATATTTTTTTATTTAAATAAATAAGTTTTAATAATAAAATTATCTAAACAATTAAAAATGAAAAATATTTTATATAAAAAATAAAAAACATTATTTTTTGGTTCATTAATTAAATTATTAAGAAAAATCTAAAAACTAAGAATATATAAATAATATATAATTGTATAAAATTTTAAGAAAAGATTAAAAAAAATTAAAAACCATTAGCTATATTAACAAACAGTATCAAATTACAAAATATCTTTATATAAAAAAACCAAAAATTGAATACTTAAAAAATTACTATTAAAAAAAATAGTGAACATAAATAAATTATTTCCGAAATAATCATTCAATAGGTAAATGTTACATTTATTTTCATATCAAATATATTTTATTATATTTTTTATAAATAAATTTTTTATTAAACAATCAATAAAAATTAAATAAATTATTGTAAATTATTTATATAGCATTTTATATTATTTTTAACATTAGAAATATTTTGGTAATTTAATTTTTTTATCTATTAAAAATATTTTAATATGTCGTATTAGTCAATTCACTCATAAACAACTTTACTTTCTTATGACTCTAAAATCACTTCCTAATCCATTAAAAAATAGCACCAACTTCACCCTCTAATCCTTATGATATCTTTCTCTTCTTCCCCTCAAATCATTTCTCTCAAAAGAATACACTCTAAATGGGTCAGTAATTAAAAATTAAAAATAAATATAAAATGTAAACTATACCATGTCAGTTGATGTATCTTAACTTCAACATTGCGATGAAGGATAAGTTTGTAATAGAACAAAAGTTACAACAAAGTTGTTGTCATAAGTGAATATCTAACAACAATTCTAATCTATATTGTCAATTCTTTCTTTAACAATACCTACAACAGTAATTAAAAGTCCAAATTGGGAAAATGAAAGATGGTTTTGAAATTACAATATGCAGTGATTGATTTGGCCACTTGTCCACAAAGTCATCCTCATAGCTGAAACCACCACGTCAGCATCGTCCACCGACAGTTGCAAGCGGAACCCTAAGTAAGGGGTTTCATTGTTAGATTGCTTCACTAATTCAAACCATATATGTAAGGTTATTTGTAAATTATCAATTAAACCTTAATATCTTCCTAAAAAAAAAAAAACTAATATCCCATAACGCAATGCTCCACTTTTTTTTTTCTTTTGGACTAAATTTTGATTAAGCAACCTTTTCTTATAAAATAGAAAATGAGACCTATTTGTATATACCCTTGTATCAGTATCAGAAATGATGAAAGGATACGCCCTTTTGAAGAGAACATTCAAGGACAACTTAATTCTCTCTGTTTATTTATGTGACCTAAAGTCTACAATTAGACCCATCAAATAGCTTATAAAGAGAACCAAAAGAAGAAAAAAAAAAAAAGATGGATAGAAGCCACAAGTTTTTTTCCTGCATGGTAATGAATGCACCTAAAGCATGCAGGACCAGTCTAATGCAGAGGCATATATTCAATTGGTGTCGTTGCCTGTTCCATCAGGCGCCTCAAGGAGTTCTTCCAACAACTTATTGTCCAAGTACTCCAATTCAAAAGTTGCAGCACCATTTCGGTGTTGCTGCGAAGAACCCTCGCCACCAGAGAAAGAATGAAGAGTTTGTGAAGTTGAAAAGATGTTAGGATTATTAGGAGTGGTGTGGCCATACTCGTTAGGGAAGTTGAGTATGGCCTTGTGACCCCGAAAACGAAAAGCAGCAGCATCGTAAGCACGTGCAGCTTCTTCAGCAGTGTCAAACGTTCCAAGCCATATTCTAGCACCTTTTCTCGTAGGGTCACGAATCTCTGCTGCAAACTTTCCCCATGGCCTCTTACGAATCCCTCTGTACCTAACCTCTGCGTTTCCGCTCACAACTCCTCTCCCTCCCTCCATTCAAACTTCAAATTTTCGTTGTTCTTGATTTACGGTGTGGTTAAAGGGAATGGCAGTATTTATATGCATGATCGACTTCGTGGCGAAGCTTGACCATGCATGTAGGTCGTAAGTGACGGTTTGAACTTCAACTTCTTTTTTAATTCTGTAATTAATTAAATATTAAGTGGTGTTTGACACATTAGACCAATGAACTATAAAGTAATATTTATAGCTACTTTAGAAATATTTATCTAAAAACCAGTAGTGATCTATGTTGTTGCCAAAACAGACACTGCATCGTTTGTGGTTCAGATTGACCCCAGTAAGAATGTCATTCCTGATAAGCAAATCAGAAAAGATAAGTTCATGCATGACGAATGCCAGATGCACTTCATTATTTTATCCTATGATGCCCTCTCACGTCACCAATCATCAGATATTGGATATAAGGTTTGGGCCTTGGGCCATGGCCCAACCCAACTCTTCCTACCCAACTCTTCCTACACACGTAATTGATATAAGACTTCTATGGTCACAAAATCAAAACAATCCTACGTGTTTATTTTGCATGTAGTTTTGGCTTTAGAAAAATACCAACTTCCACACTTCATCATCTTTACTCATGTGAACAGTAGAAAATAGTTTAGAATTTTTAGGATTAAATATTTTTTCTCTAAATTTAGACACAAAATTTTAAATATTTTTTTTACATATTGTATAAATAGTTTAAACACTAACTTAAAGTATTGTTTAACATGTTTTAAAAAAAAATCATACAGTGGAATTAAAATGATTATATTTATTTTCTTTTTATTTAAAGACTAAAATACATCCAAATTTAAATTAGAGGCAGATTTATATATATGAATTTAATCCTAAATTTTAGTTACTTGATATATAAAAAGCTTGTGGAAGTAGGTGCATGCTGTTTTATCGTGGCACAACCTTTGTCATTATTTGAAGGACATGCCGGCATGCTGCTCCTTGATTGATTTGATGGTGATAGAAATCCTTAAACAAGTTTTGGTGAAACTGATGATGGTTGTTTGCATTGATAAATGATATTTTAATTTTTATTTATTTATTTTTAATCGAAATAGAAATTAATATATATATATATATATATATATATTAATTTCATATTTATGTGAGAGTTAACTTACTACTAGTATATAATCACTTCTACTTAGTATTAATTACTAGAAGTTATGGAGGAACTAAAACAATTGACACATTCAAAATTCAGAATTCAGGAGTTTTAGAGATTTTTTTTCTTCTTACAAATTGAAAGGGCCAAATTATGATCTTTCCAAATATTAAAGTGCTAATTTATCTAAGCTAATAATATGTGTCCTTTATTTTCTATTTTTCTCTTATAATGAATGTTTTTATTAACACAAATTCAAAATAAAGAAAAAAATCACTTCTTAAAAAATCTCTAAAAAACACTAACATAATACAGTATTTTTCAAAATAATTTAAATTAAACATCCTTTTAACAAAACTCAACTATGTAATTTTTAATTTTATTCTTATATTTTACAATAGATAAATTATTTATATACAATGGTAGGAACTACTTCCCGACACTCAAGCCAGCTGTCTGAGGAGTGGAGAATCTGTCCGCTTTAGAGTATTTTAGTTCCGTTACGGTTTTATCCTTAAAAGGCACCTCGGAGGGTGGAAGGAGGTAAAAATATTTAAACTTCGCTTGACCTCGATTTTTAAGCGACGTGAAATTTATTGGGTGTACCGGAACAAGATGATATAAGAAAGAGAAAATAATACGATTAAAAAAACTCAAACACTTTATAGTAAACGAAAATAATAATAATAAAATTGGTTATAGTTTTTTTGTTTGTAGAAATTAAAAAAAAAGTGTATACGTCATAGAAGATTTCCAAATTAGAGGTTACATAAATTACACCTGTCGGCTCATAAATGCATCATCAATCATCGTCAGTCACACTCAGCTTTCGGCTTGACCCACTTGGCTTTATCATGGCCGCCACTTAATTACTTCATTTGCCAATTTAATTAATTATCATTTAGGAAATAATTTTCAAGTAACACAAAGTTATTCAAACCTAATTAATTTGTCTCCTCGTCTAGGTAGTAATAGCTAAGATTAATATTCAAAGCTATAAATAATATATAAATAAATTTGAAGCAAATTTTAAATATACAAATAAATGTTATTATTTAAGTTCAAGAAATTAAGTTAATTTTTAAAAAAATTTAAATTTAATAATTAGTAAATCAGTTATTTTTTATACTCTGATTTTTTTTTTCACCAAAATTATAGAAAATATATTTTGAAATGAATTTAGTGTATAAATATACACAAAATGCAATTGTGGATTCAAGGATTAAAACTTATTCTTGTATTTTTCACTAATATCTAATTATACATAAATATGATTTCCATCATTTGAATTCCAACTATTCCAAACAAGGATTGCACAAGATTCATTTCATAATTCCTATTAAACACACTGTCTCTTGCAAAAGCTTCCAAAATGGAGGCATTCACAGAATCTCATGAGCCATCAAGAATTCAGCAATTGTATCATGACGTATTTACCCTTTGCTTTCGATAGTTGATTTCATGAGTTTTTTATTTGTTTATTTAGAATTACAACCGATATTTATGATGTAATAGTTAACGCAATTCGGAAAATATTCTTATAATAGTTTAGAAATTTAAAAATATTTTAACCTGTTTTTATTAAGTATGAATTAAGTATTATATACTTTTAGTAGCATAAAAAATAGAAAGGTTTTAAATAAATTATATTATATACTTTTAATAACACACGCACGCACACACATACAGTGGAGATGACAAAATTGAATTTTCTAAAAAAAATAGGAAGGCTAAAAGTCAATCAAAATTTTGTAATAAAGGAAGCAAATTAAAAACAACCACGGTTATACTGACATATGGCACGATCATGAATATCTGACATGTGACATAATCATGATCTGACACATGACAAATTATGTTTTTTTATTTAAAAATTTAAAATAAAAATTCAAAAACACATAAAATGTAAGAACACGACTTTAGCATCAACTTAATGAAAATGACAAGTTGAACATTTCTAGAAAATTGAAATATCAAATTGAAAAAAAAAATTAATTAGATGATCAAAATGAACTAAATCAACAAATTAAAGTATTAAATGATTAATTAAGCCTTATAATAAAAACTTGATAATTAATCATTTTTCAATTTTAATTTATGTTCATTTTTAATAAAGTTAAAAAATATTTTAAAAATTTTAAATATGATACAATTAATTTTACTTTTTATATCACATCAATCAAATTAATTATAATTTTTTTACTACCTTTTTCTATTTTTCACTCCTTTATTCTTTATTTTCTTTTCTTTTTCTTTTTTTTTTGTCAATCTTAAGTTAATCTAACCAAATTAAAGGGTATAAAAAATAATAAAGTTTAGAGTTACAATACTTCCAAGTAATTAAAAGCGGAGAGAAGGAATGAGAAGGGTTGTATTTCTTAAAATGTTTTAGAATATACAGGAAAACACCTGGTGAATGGACACGATTTTAGTACAAATATAAACCATAACCTAAACTTTTACCTATGTCTTCCTATAAAAAAATAAAAATAATAATAATAATAATATAATGATTTAATATTTTATCTTCACATATTTATTTAAATTTTTTAATAATTAATATAATTTGTATAAGTTCAATGTAATTTTTATATTTGGTGTTGTCTATCGTACTTTACATTTTTTTTAATAAATTTTTGTATGATAACAAACTATTGATGAATCTTGAAATGTCAAGTGTCAGTTGAGACGTGAAAGTACATAATGTCTAAATTGATTTTATTTAAAATTACTTAATTCAAAAAATAAAATATTTCTACGACAGTAATCTCCTTTAATATTGTGAAAATAGAGTTAGAACCTTTTGTAACAACCACCAAAATGTAACGAAAACATACTTATTTTAAGATATCTAATGCAATGTCTGTCTTCACTATAACTTTTTTATTGGATAGAAAATTTATAATTTTCTTACAAAAATTAAATATGTGAATTGAAATTGCTTATATATCAAAATGTTTTTTTTAACTTGTATTCAAATAAGATAATTCAAAATTATTGAATTTTATTTTCTTATTTAAACAGAAAACTTTAATTACCAACAGATAATACTATTGACATTAATAAAAAAATAACATTTGCATACATTAATTGAGAATAACAATTTATACTTTAACTAATAAAATTCGAGTAATTAAATTTCAGTAAAAAAAATTATCGACATTACTATGAAAAACTCATATAAATATAAATTAAAAAATATCTCAACGTACATTAGTGATAAGCAATTTTAACAATATTAACTAAGAAATAACAAGATTAATGTGGATTATAATACTTTCATTTATTTTTATCGAAAAATAATTTTGTGTTGATATAAAACTTGTATTGATAAAAAACAACTTTTACTAGCATCAAAGACCGGATATGTATGGAGTTTTGGATTTAAATGAAAATGGTAAACATATTTTTTAAATATCAAAAGATATCTTAATTCAAAAAAATGAAACGTCTTTACTATCACTAGTTTAATTTGTTTATCCTAAATTTATGCTTAATATGATGTGTTTTCAAATTTTTTTATTATGGAATAATTTTATGTCCAACAATTGAATCTTTAGACCATGTTAATGACTTCATGTTATCATTGATAAATGGAGAAGAAATTATTTATTTAAATTCAGACATATCTTGTCAATTAGATGAGGACCAAGAAGATCAAGTTGAGTGATTTACATAAGAAAATTTTGAATGAAATAAAATGTTTAGGCATACCAAATCATCGATTGAAGTTGAAACCAATCATTATGCTTCTAAAGAACATTGATAAAACAAAAGGTTTTTCAATGACACAAGGTTGCATGTTCATAAGTTAGGCAAACATGTGATTTCTGCTACTATGATCACACAAAAATTGGTGAAAAGATCTTTATTCCAAGAATGAATTTAGTATCTTCTAATTTGGGATTGCCTTTTAAATTTAAAAGAGGAAAATTTTCAATATATCTTCGTTTGTAATGACAATCAATAATGTTAGTATAAATGAGATCAATACTCACAAACAAGAGGGGGTGAATTGATTTGGAAAAAAACATCCCTTTTAAATTTAAAAATATCTTTTGAAATAATCAATTAATAAAGAGTGAATGAGATGCTTAGTTTATGAGCCTTTAAATATATAAAAGAAGTGAAGAGAATAAGGAAAGAGATAAGAGACAATGGATTTTAAATTGGTTCAATTCTACACGAATCTACATCCAGTTTTCTTCTAGCAATCTAAACTAGAAGATTTCCACTATATCAAAGAGTTTTACAAGAATTAAAAGTACTCTTCCATAATTCTAAACCCTAAGATATCAAGACCTTGATAACCCTATCAAGAATTACTTCCTAATGTAATGCTACACACACTTGCATCAAGAACATCATCACCTACACAGTGATACATAATTGAAAATCAATAACAAAAGCTAAGGAATGAATACACATGTAAATCAAGCCGAATTTACATGATCATCCTAAGCCAAGCAAGAACATCCTTCCACCAATCAATCTTGAACAAATCTTGATGAAGAAATTGAAATTGATTGGTGCTCAGTAAAGAATGCTCCAAGAACTCTCTGATCTCTTTTCACACTTTTAAAATTATGAAAATTAGGAATTTTCAATTCAGAGAGAGGTTGGGCTCTTAAAACTGTTTTTTCTTCGCAAATAATTGATTACACCATTTTAATGTAATCGATTAATTCGATACTTAATTCAATGCTCATTGAGCACACTATTACATAGTTGGTTACATTAATAGCTCTAATTCATTAATATGACTGACAACAATTTTATTAGAGTTTAGTATTCTTTTCGGGCCAATGATACTTCTAATCAATTTTGTTGTGATTAATATGGTATTAAGACATCAAGCTTGGTTCACAACATTTCTAGACTCAATCACACGGTTATTCTAACTATGACATTACTACATGTCATTATTATTCTCTTGGGCATCATCAAAACTAGAGGCTTGAAGCTTTGAAGCTCTTCTTCGCTTTGTTCCTTAGAATAATAAATAAAAATCAAGAGTAATTGCTTTCAAGATTTTGACTTTATTTTTCACATCCACTTTCACACATGGCCTATTCTATTGTTGTTTCTAGAGTGAAAACCAAAAAACGATTGAAAATTCTAATTGGGAACGAAAAATGAAAGAATAAGCAGGTAGAAAAATGTTGTATGAGAAATCTTTGAAAATCTTTACAACTTCTTATTATCTTAATTGGTTTTATTTCAACTAGAAGATATTTAGGTTTGAGTTGTTTAGTGCATTAATGGCAAATAGACGATGATTATCAATATCCCTCAATGTTCATATGTAGATAAAAATATTCATTCTCAATAAAAACCTTCTTATAAGAATATCTAGTTTTGAAGTAATAAAATATTTTTCATATCTACTTTAATTGATAGCGACATTGATATTTAAAACCACTAATTTGGACTTTAATTTTAACATATACTATGATTAAGATTGATGATTGAATGAATTGCTTATTCAAATATAGATTTCATGTTTTTTTTTATCATGTATCATATAATGCAATTACATATTTATCTAAATAATATAAAATGTTTATTATAACTAACAAAATATTTTTATTTAGTTACCCGTGCCTTTGCACGATTTAAAAAACTAGTAACAATACAAAAACTAATTTCGGTGATGATAATTGAAAGATACCTACAATCATCTTCAATATAAAAGAAATTTTACTAACATTAATTAAAATGACATTTAGCCAATAAATTCTTACTCTTCTTTTAAGTAAAATCTTAAACTATCTAATTTTCATTAATCAAATTTTACTTCATGTATATTTAGTATTTAATTCTCTTATAAAATTTATTCTCCAAATAACACATTTCATAAAAAAATATTTATATTATCTATAAAAATAAATTAGCTCCTGAAAAATCTCCATCTCAACATTCTTTAAAGCTATAGGAGAACTTAAAAATAATCATTGGAATTTTTCCTTGAGGAATTAAATTTGAATGTGTGAAAAACATTTGTTGTATTATAACTCAAATTGATATGTAAATTTTGTAGCATGAAACTTGATGTCACCTTATATATGAACAAAGTATGTTTATACAGCATATAGATGCTCCTTCGCAAGATGAACTATGTTATAAGATATAAATTGTTCTTACATTTATCACAAAATAATCGATAATATTATGTTTTCTTCGGCATTACTAAAACTATGAACTGCGTTTTTCTTTAAATCTCAACTTAATGCATTAGCATTTCGTGATGAAATTAAGGTTTTTGTTTTGCCAACTACGCATTATCAAATAATTAGGATAATATTTTTTGATGAATTCACGAGGAACCACGGTGCAAGGTTAAAATTGAAATACTTTATTTATTGTTGTGTTCGTTGTTAATATAGTTTATTTAAAAATATATGTATATAATATGATTGAAGCATAATTTATTATGCATTAATTGTCAAAGCATGGTGGCATATTCAAGAATGGGTTCTCTATGTTATTCGTCTTGACTTTGAATTTTGAAAAGAAGTCCAGCAATGTAATTAAGCAAGTGATTTTTGTCTTGAACGAAATAGAAAGACGAAGATGTTAAATCAGTGATGATGGTGAAAAAGAAAGTGTCAAATATATGTTTATAATTGGGACAGGTAACAGAGATACATGTATCTTCTTCCGTTGCCCTAAAAAAACACGAGGCGTCCATATAAATAATTGCTTATATTTAATTTCATGTCCACCTTACCACCTAACTTTAATACAACTTGCATAGTAAATGTCCACCATATAATAAAAACTTCTCATCTTATATTAATATTATTGTCCTCATTCTCTTCATCACCCTTAATCATCATAACGGTATCATTTCAATTATAATAACATTCGATACACACTTTTATATGCTTATCAGCTGATTATACAATTCCTTTTCGTTTATTTTTTGAAAGTTTAGATATGTATAAAAGAAGTAAATTTTAAATTTAATTCAACTCCACAAAACAGGTTTGTAAAGTGAGGTTTGCTCACACTGAGATGTCGTAAGACTAAGATTGGGTAATCCCATAACGATTTGATATAGCGAGTGGAACAAAATGTCCAAAAAATCTCGCTAAGATATACTTTAACCTGATTCTGATACTATATTAGAAGTGGACTTTAAATCTATTTCAATCTCACAAAATCAACTTGTAAGATGAGATTTGCATCTCACTTGATATGAAATTATTTTATCTAACGTTATCTATAATTGCCGTTAAACTTCCAAAATAAATTTTAAAAAATATAATAGAAATTAGTTGATTTATTGTAAATAATAAAATAAAGATATATAGAAAATTTTACGTATATAGACTGATTATTGTTCCAATTAATTAATGCTTGATATATGATGTTGAATTACTGCTATTAAAAAATTGGTTCAATACCTTTGTTTCTTGTTTACATTTTGTCAATGCATCAGTAGGAATTATTATTACATATTTGAAGTTTAAACACCTTTTTAGGATTGAACTTTTGGTCTTTATAAATATTTTTTTATAGTAAAATGTTAAAAGTAAATAGTATATATTTTGTTTTATTGGTGGACTGCCTGTTTAGGTTGCACGGGCATTAACAAAGATTAGTACTTTGCTTTTTGTCTGTCTTGTCATTGTTGAATAATTTGTTGTGGATATCAAAATATACAAGACTTGGTACCCTATAGTAAAATGTTTTTTTTTTTTATTTCTAATATTTTTCGTATTTTACACCTGAAAGTTTTATGTAGAATATCAGCAAAATGTTTATTATTTTACAATAATTTTATATCAATATTGACAATGTATAGTGTATGCGGACATGGTTTATATTTATGCTAATATAATGTAAAATTATTAAATCTATATCAATTATCTTTATTATTATTATTATTTGTACTTTATATCTCATTGTTAAAATGGTGATTTTTGTGTTCGACTGAATGTTATGTGACAATGTATATCATATCCTAATTTAATATGCCCTCCGTTAACTTTATTTTATTATTATTTTAAAAAATAAACATTTATTTGACCTCTTGGTATTTTAATTTCATCTTGCTTTGCAAAGTTTGCGGACATCTGTTTTAAATTTTAGACTTTCTTTCATTTCAAATGTAAGAGATTAATTTCTTATAATATGGTTGACATTAAAGTATGCTTTTTTTATTTATTTCAACAGAAGTGTAGGCAAGAATGTTGGTGAAATATAATAGTAATTATATGTGGAATCCATTTAGTTAAATAAAAAATTATTATATTAGAGAAAAAAGATACTAAAATTGTAAAAATACAAATGAAAGAAATAATGCAAGTAATTAAAAAAAAACAAATTGTAATCACACCATTTTTTATACTATAAATAATATAACCGAAACATATAAATACAAACATACATATATTTAAATTGTCATATTTGTGGACATATAAATAAAAATGTTCATATTTTTGTTTTGGGAAACTCATTTGTATATGTGGTTTATGTAGATTTTATACCTATATGTTTATATGTTCGCATTTTAAAATATTATCATTGTAATCCTATAATAAGGTAAACTAACAAAATTGAAAATTATAATTATCGCTTTTGTATATAAAACGTAAAGAATTAAAATAAAACATGAAATGCGCTATTATTATATATCAAATACACCAAAAACTTATATCAACAATTTAAAGGTCGGTCCGGACCTGAAAAAAAAATTAATAACTTTATTTTTATTTAATTAAATTAGTAAAAATAATAATTTATATAGATCTATTTTTTAATTCATAATTCTATAATTTATAAGTACAAATCTATTGAACATAAAAATGACTCGAAAGTGGTTCAAACCATGGGAAAAAATGTGAATGAAGAAATTATTTTTAGATGGACTAAATACGAATGAATGAGTTACTTTTGGATGGAATAATAAAGAAAGTAAGTGGACAAGTTACTTAGACACACAAGACATGTGTTGCAATCTCATATTCTGTTATATGGCTATCATGTTCTCTGCAATGGAGCAACGCACATAAGCACAGTGTGAGGGGGCTGATTGTAATCATAAAAAGGCCAGAATTAGTGACTTGATGCAGCGCA
>Ga0209589_1006952_pt1 | contig 18433 bp, 2 predicted proteins | sample CowpeawhiteBW_FD_187525 | JGI IMG/M metagenome (GOLD analysis project Ga0209589, IMG submission 187525) | Root nodule microbial communities of legume samples collected from California USA - Cow pea white BW (SPAdes) (version 2) | ecosystem: Host-associated > Plants > Roots > Nodule | place: USA...
TATTTATTGATCTACTTGATAAATTTTGGAAAAATTTTAAAGTATTAATTTTATTATTTAAAAACCAATTCACCCCCCTCTTGGTTTTGTCCGCACGCTCAAACATTCCGCTGCGCGATACCAACAAGCTTATCTAGCAAATTTTAAAGTAGTTGTGTGATTCCAAAAGAGTATAATTGGCACAAAAGAAATAAGTTATTCAAAGATTCCAAGCAATATGTTTGCAATGATCCTTATCTTTTCAAGATAGGTGCAGATGGATTTGTAAGTAGATGCTTATTTGGTGACGAAATCAAAGATTTGATATGACATTGTCATAACTCACCATATGAAGGACATTATAATTAGGAGGGAAAGAACAACAACTAAGGAGCTTCAATATGGACTTTGTTGGCCAACCATTTTCAAAGATGCACTTGAACATTACAAAAGTTGTGACAAATGCTAGAGGATCGGAGGAACTACAAGAAAGCATGAGTTGCCCCTACAATACATGCTATAAGTAGAAATCTACAATACATGCTAGCAGTAGAAATCTTTGATTGTTGGGGAATAGACGTCGTTGGTTTAAGTTTATATCCAATAAAAATTTCTAATGCTTGGTAGATGCCAAGAATGGATCTACGACTTTAGTTGATTTAAAGAGTTTTGCTCATTAATGTAAGGAGTCATTCAACCAGGGGTGAGGGATCACCCAGGGTCTGATAACTTTAGGTTTTAAAACTTCAAGAATGGATTTAGAATTATATTGAAGAGTACTTCGAGGAACACAAAAGTAAAAAACATAATTTATAGAGAATCAAGAATAGTATAGTTGAGTGAAAGAAATTAAGTTCAATCCCAACATCTTAATCAACATCTTTTATCTTTGTTAATTTGTCAAATTGTTTGTATAATTGTCATACATTTATCATTGTTTCATTACAAACTTGAATGGATAGTAAATTATTGTTTTATGAATTTGGATTCCTATAGATACAACCTTATTATGCTACAATCAAACGTGTGCACCTGCTAAATAATTTAGATTCCTCAAGGAAATGTCAACGATGAGCAACAATGAAAAAGACATGAATTATGATGGTCTTATTGATTTTTCAGTGTAACTCCTCTACAACTCGTTATAATGATATGAGAATATGAAGAATGAGTTTGAAAGATTCGAATGGAGAAAGTTTAAAAATTAAAAATGAGATTAGATTTTTAAATATAAAAGTAAAAGTAAAAGTAAAAAAATGTACATATTAAAATAAATATAAAAAATTAAATATCAGGTATAAAATTAAAAATAGAATGGTGAATGCCAAAAAATTGTATTCTCTTCTCTTTATATATATTATATATATTGTTATAAATTATCCATTCTGTATTAATTATAATTATCGTAGTTTTGGTTCTCTTTTATTTAATTTTGTAGTTTTTGTTCTTTTCTTTTTAATTATTCATAATTTGGATCCTACTTTTTACGCAATGCTAATCCTTTTATCATCATAACTTTATTTTGTTTTTAGTTTTAAAAATATATAGATGCACAGTCTATTGAATTATGTTTTGTACCAAGTCTGTATAACTGTTATCCTATTAAATTTTGTCAAAAAAATAAATATCATACAGTTTATCTCGTTTTCATTATATATATATATATATATATATATATATATATATATATAAATAATTGAAAATAGAATGATTATTAAAACTATGGATTTTTTTTTACAATATTACATAAAAAATCAAAATTACCAAATATTAAAATTATGAATGATTAAATAACCGAAACGCGCCAGGTAGGGGTCGAACCTACGACTTTCTGCTTAGGAAACAGACGCTCTATCCACTGAGCTACAGGCGCAACGTTATTCTGTCTTAAATTATTCTTTGTGCCACGACCATATAACTCTTATCCTAATTTTGTCAAAAAAAGAAAAATATCATACTTTTTTTTCTCCATTTCATTACGTCATATATATATATATATATATATATATATATATATATATATATATATATATATATATATAATAGAGCTACATATATAAGTGAATTGAAAATATAATGGATTATTAGAATATAATATTAATGTATTTATATTTGATTACTTGAATTTAGAAATACATTTTATATGTATATTGATTAGACGAGTCTATCAACACATTAGACAAATATAGAAAAAAAAACATTATATGAGTCTAATAATATATACATTAGATGAATTTGTACATTCATTGATTAAATGAGTATAACAAAAACCATTAGACAAAGCTAATAATACACACAAAAGAAGTTTGTCCATACATTAATTGGACGAGTATAACAAAAAAAAAATTAGATGAGGTATTCCATACATTGATTAGACGAATCTAAGCATATACTGATTAGATTAGTGTAACAAAAAATATTAAATGAGTTTGTTGATGCAGTGATTATACAAGTTTAACAATATATATTAGATGAGTATGTTCATACAATCCTTAAACAAGTATATAAAAAAAATATTATATGAATCATTCCTCATATTGATTACACAGGTTTAGGAATACCCATTAGATGATTCTATCCATACACTAATTAAACAAGACTTGCAACAAACACTAGATGAGTTTGTTCATACACGGATAAGACAAGTTTGTCAATATGCACAAATGTGTCTATGCATACATAAATTATATGAGTATATTAATACACATTAGACGAGTTTGTCCATTCACTAGTTAAACAAGTCTTTCAATACAATTAAATGAGTTTGCACATACATTGATTGGACGACTATGTCCATACACTAATTAAATGACTTTAACAACAAACACTATATGAGTATGTATATACATTGATTAGACAAATCTAGTATTATACAATAGACAAGTTTGTATATACACAAGTTAGACAGTTTAGTAATACACATTAGATGAGTTTGTCCACTCACTGATTATATGAGTCTTGAATACACATTACATGAGTCTGCATATACACTAATTAGAGGCTCTAGTAATACTCATTATATGAGTGTGTTCGTATGTTGATTAAACAAGTCTAACAATACATATTAGGCGAGTCTGTCGATGTATTTATTAGACGAGTCTAAAAATATACATCAGACAAATATTTTCATACACTGATTAGAAGAATATAGCAAAAAATATATATGAGATTGTTCATACAATAACTAGACGAGCATAACAAAAAACATTAGAGAAGTCATTTCATACGTTGATTAGATGAGTATAACAAAAATTATTAGACAAGTATGAGAATACATTAATTAGATGAGTATAGCAAAAAATATTAGACAAGTTTATATTATACGAGTCATTTATATATTTATTGGACAATTCTAGCAATATATATTAGACAAGTCTTTTCACACACAAATTAGATGAGTTTATTAATACATATTAGACAAGTATGTTGATATACTGATTAGACGAATCTATCAATGAGTTTGTTAATGCACTTTATCCATATAGTAGTCTAAAACTAGTGTAATATAATAGAGCTACATATATAGTGAACTGAAAATAGAATGGATTATTAAAACTATGGATTTTTTTGTAAAATTATATAAAAAATCAAAATTACAAGATATTAAAAGTTATGAATCATTAAAATAACCAAAACGCGCCAGGTAGGGGTCGAACCTACGACTTTCTGCTTAGGAAACAGACGCTCTATCCACTGAGCTACAGGCGCTACGTTATTTGCTCTTTTATTTAAGCCTATTTAAAATAAATTAATATGTTTTCTTAAAACTCTTCACATTTCTCCTCCTTCTGGTATTTGTGAGGCACATATTGTAGAATTGATTTTTGGTTTAAAATGAATTGTGGGTACAAGTAATTTTATGTTGGATAAAATACTTTATACTAAATTATTATTTTTACAATGATCTAAGTCATTTTCTTATTTTAATTTGTGCAATTCATAAACTAACTTTTAGATTATACAATTCAAAATTTTTTCTTTTCAAAAAATAGTTTTCGGATTGTACAGTTTGACGATCATTTGACTTCCAAATTACACAATGCGAAAGATATTTTTGGCTACTGAATTATGTAATTTGAAAAAAAATATATATATATTTTAAGACAAAAATGACTGATCGTACAATTCAAAAGTAATTTTTACTTCTGCATTTTACGGTCTAAAAGTTAAAAATGACTTCTGTATTAAAAAAAAAGATAAAATGGGAAAGAAATTACGGAATGTAGGAAGAAAACTACGGAGGTACAGGAGGAAAGCGTCTTTCCTTTATTCAAGTGGGATAAACCTGTTCTGTTCAAACCCAACCCATCATCATTTCGTATTAAATAATTACACAAACCCTTTGTATCATTTTATATTCACTTTTACATTTCATAGAGAAATCAAAGCAATGATAACAGAACAATTCTATGGCATTATTGAATCCGAATTAAAATTCCAGCATGAGTTGTTTTGTTCAGTGGTTTTGCTGCTGTATTTAATCACTCATAAGTTCCAATCACTGGCCACTAGATTTGGTTATCATTTATGGCATTAAGAGCTTATCATTGAAATGTAGGTGAATTATGCTCTATGATTCATAATAGTATTATTAGAACTTCCTAACACAACTTAATAGGGAGGTTTGGAACTAAAAGTTTAGCATCAAAATGCTGACTAATTATAATTTTCGTATCATAGTCTTGAGTTGAATATACTTTTACAGGTACACATACTGTAGAACAATATAGTATAGAGTTTGCAGTGCTATTTATCAAATCAAACAAAAGGGGAAAATGGAAGAAGGATCTGAATGTTACAGGGTGAGAATTTAACTTGAACACTATCACTGCAACTGCAATTCAACAACTTGACTCAGAGGAAAACACAAGGCGTGTTCTTCTTCTTTCCCCTTTTCTTGGACTTTGGTGGCTGCAAAACAACCTTTATTGCAGCATCGAACACAGACTTTACATTCTGAAATGTTGCAGCAAAATCATAAATTAGGCCATGACTTCATGTTGTTATACACAAACATGTAAAGTCTAATGCTCTTACAAATTCATGCTTCTAACTTTAAATATGTAATTGTTATTCTCAAAAGGTAATCTTGAGGTAATTTGCACACATTTTTCTATGATAATTTCTTTAGCAGGCAAAACAATAGAAGTCAATGTAAGTTTGGCTACATGCAACTTAACAAAAAGAAATTAAACCTGCTGAGTCTTGGAGCTGCATTCTATGTACACAGCAGCACCAATTGCCTTCTTCAGTTCTTCTCCCTGCACAACATTTTATGGTATTTAGGTGTATTCCAAAATGGAACCAAAAACATTCTATATATCATCAATGGTTCCAACAAGAAAATATGTGAGTTAGAAATGATTTGCCTGGGCAGTAGTTATAGCTGTGGCACCAGGGTGATCAATAAAATACTGTTTGTCTTCCCTCAAATCTGTGTTCAAGCAATGTGAAATGACAATGCAGTTAAAGTACTTGCTTATGTGAGGCAAAGTCATTTAAGAAAAGTTTAAGAGGATACCAAGTTTGGTTCCCACAAGTACAATTGGCACAGTTGGAGCATAGTGTCTCAGTTCAGGAATCCACTGTATAAAATTGGCCTAATGTCAGTTTCTGTGGGCTGAAATTTCTACCAAACAACACATTCTTTGTGCCTTGTAAAAGAGATTGGTGATTAGAAGAACCTTTTTAGATATATTCTCATAGCTGGCTTTGCTGATGAGGGAAAAGGCCAGCAGGAACACATCTGCTCCTCTGTAACTCAATGGCCTAAGCCTGTTGTAATCTTCCTGTCCTGAATTCATGAACCAAAACACACCAGCAAAGTATTACTCAGTATGATTTCCCAAACAAACAATTTAGTTGTTAAAAATACGAAGAAGTGAATTTTAAGTCTAACTCAATTCTATGAAACCAGTTTGTAAAATGGAGTTTGCAGTAATCATCCTGTCTGAATTCATGAACCAAAAACACACCAGGACAGTACCTCTTATTCATATTCTACATGAAGAATAACTAAGCAGTATGATTTCCCAAATATACATTTTAGTTGCAAAATGTCTTTATAAGTGAATTTTAAACTTGACTGAATCCTATAAAACCAGTTTGTAAAATGAGATTTATACATACTTATATATTTATATACTGTAAACTCGTCTTATTTTTAATCGATGTGAGATCTTCCAACAAAAGTCTAATAGTTTCCACTGATAATCACTTTGGTAAATGGCTGAAGGTACCATATATCATAGCAACCACAAATTTTACGAAACATCACATGTAATACTTACCAGCAGTGTCCCACAATCCCAGGTTAACTGTGCTGCCATCAACCACAACATTTGCACTGAAATTGTCGAAAACTGTAGGAACATAATCCTTGTTTATTTTTGCAACAAGAGGAACAAGTTAATGTGATAGTTGTGAAAGCTAAAACACAAAAAAAAGTTGGAAGTTAAAAATTATGAGTCATACAGTGGGGAATGTGTTGCTGGTGTAAGAGATGAGCATGCAGGTCTTTCCAACAGCACCATCACCAACTGTGACACACTTAATGAACCTGGCTGTGCTCATGTTTGAGCAATGCTTGATCTACCACTTCCTCATCCCTGCAAGCTCTTGTTTGTTTGTTTGTTTGAGTTTGAAATTTGAATAGTAAGGGAGGGGGAAGTAGCATAGCATTTAATAAGAGAAGGGTCTTGGCACCAACTTTAGTGTGTCCTTTTTATCTTTACCATTATTGGCTTTGGGTTTCTTTTTCTTTAAGGGGAAGGCCAAAAGCATTAGATGATTGGTGCGTTTGGTGATGGAAGTGTGGTAGAGTTAAGTTAAGTGTAGCAGAAGTGAGATGAAGGTGAATAATGAATATTTAGTGAACTTTGCTGCCATAAATGATAATCAAAAGGGTCACCACTACCGTTAATTACGCAAGCCCAACATCAACAAAACCTCATGCTGCAAATATTGCTGTCACCTTAACTCACTTTAGAATCTTTACCAAGAACCCTTAAAAAACTCACCACTTTCAATCCTCTGTTAATTATTAATTGTTCAAATTAAGTCGATAAATTTTCAAAAAATTAATTAAAATTTAGACACTGAAAGAATAAGATTTTGTTGGGTGGTTAATGTCATTGAATTGAAGGCCTATTAACTTTGCTCTTCGTTTCAAAGACGATTGGCGAATGATAACTTTGTATATCCGTTGGTAATATATAGACATTATTATATGTTGATATTGCTATAATTTATATTACTCTACGAAAATCCTCGAATAATGATCCATTTAAATGACAAAATTAATTAATTATTATAGTAACAAATTTAGATACCAATTTATAAAAGGTATTGATAGTTAAAATAGTTTTAAAAAATTATAATTAGTCTCTAAATTTGTAATTAAAATAATTTATATTATGAATTGATCTCTATATTAATTTTTAAACATATTTTTTATCATTAAAATTTATCATTATTTAAGAGTTGTCTAGTAATCTTAGTAAAAATATGTGTTTTTTCTATGGTAACAAAAAATAATAAAATTATAATTATAAAAATAAATATATAATTCTTTTATAATTTTATTGTAGATAATTTTTATTTTTTTTAGAGATAATATTTTATTATATAAAATTATTTTAATTTGAAAAAAAAACAATTTCAAAAAAAATTAAATTTAAAAGAATAATTATTTATTGAAGGATAAAATTGAATAATAAATATACACCCGTTAAATTTCTTTTATATAATGGTAGGGAGAGATACTTTGGCCAAACGAGCATTGTTTTTTTCTCTTTACATTTCTTAAAATTAAAAAAAAATTATTATTAGATATTACTAGCATAAATATAACATTACCATGTCGGTACTATATTAGCAAGTGATGATATTATAATATCATAATATACAAAAAATAAATTTATATTTATTAAAAACAGAATAAAATAAATAGAGAAAAGAAGAAGAAAATATTTGTTTAATGAATGAAAAAAACTATTACAACAGTTTTATAAAAAATATATAAAAATGACGTTTAAACTTTAAAAAATAAATAAATAATTATATTATAAAGGATAAAGTAAAAATAAGTAATTGTGGATTAAGAGGAAATTTTCTCAGCGTATAGTTATAGATAATTCAAAAGTTGTAGATGTAATACTCCATTTAATTAATAAACATAATTAAATGACACGTCACACAATATAATAATACGAGCAGAGATACGGAGTAAAGACTCACTCCTTAAAGATATCCAAGAGTTATAAAAGGAAATCCTGGGGCACACCACGATGCCAAATCAAGACAAAGTACAAGGTCTAATGTAACCAGAAACACAGCACAAATCAAAATAATACATGGGCCATAGCTCTAGCAAAAGACATAAAAGTATAGCCCACGTCTAGTCGATTAAGTAGCGGAACCATCACCTCCATGTTGACCACAGGTGTTCCTCGCATCTGCTCACATCAACAAGTTGATGATCATCGCAAAAGAGAGAACCACACAGCAGAACACACAACAAATAACAGAAGGGTAAGCTAGAGCCAAAGATAGTATTATCATGCAATCAAATACACTTTCGCATTCAATTGTACATACATCATCCAATCATGTTATGACCTTCCAAACAATACACTACGACTCGACACGACTCATTCAGATACATATAATCTAGTCGGATTCAGCGGTTGCTTGCACTTGTTGTGGATTACCCTACTCACCCCGAGCTGCTCACCCCCGAGCTATGTGTTACAAGTATTACAATGTTTCAATCTCCCACACACAAGGTTAGCCCTTAATGAGTTTCAGGCCTCCTACTACTCTCACCACAAGAGTCAGTTCACTCTAAGTGAGACTAACTGACTTCTTAGAGTGTCAGGATGCAACCTTACCTTGAATCCTTACCAAATTATATAGATGGGGCACCACCATGAACACCCACTAACAAGGGTCATAGAATTACGTCCCGACCACTGAAGCACGACCTTGAAATCTCACCTAGAGATTTAAAGGAATTACGTACTGAGCACATACCAAACATATATAAATAGCCAAGTAATATATATATATATATATATATATATATATATATATATATCATGCATAGAAACTTCATGCCAACATCCGTAACCAATTCTCATTCATATCACATGTTGAATCAATACCAACTCGTTATTCCCAAACCATGAGTAAAGGGCTTCCTCTCATACTAATATCATGCCTCTTGATTACCAACCATCAATGTGCAACATTGCTCATGCCAAATGCGTGACCACATATATATATCCAACCTCTCATGTATAATCCATATAAAGATCATGCTAAACTCACAATTCACCACATATAAATCTCCCTTAATCATGTATATTCACCCACATCATGTTACCACATAAGTATTCATTCAAACATATGTAAAACACTCAAGATCAGGGAAGAAACCAAACAAACGCACATTCTAGCCCAGTCCTCGCTCAGGCTGAAGAGTCTCGCTCAAGCGAGAGGTTTCCCTCGCTCAGGCGAGCTCCCTTTGCCTAGGCGAGGGCTCGAAAAGAGGGAACAATAGCCTTCGCGTCCTCTCGCTTAGGCGAGCCCTCCTCGCCTGAGCGAGATGGACTCTCGCTCAAAATAGAGGCGTGTCGCCTGAGCGATAGTTTGTGCATGTTCTAGGGAATAGCCTTTGATACTCTCGCTTGGGCGAGATTATCAGGGTTCTCCACTGTTCTCGCGTGCACAGATAGTCATCTCAACCAAATCAGTATTCTTAAACATGTTCAAGCAACAATAACAATAATCAATCATCTCAAACCCAAAAATAGAACCAAAACACCATAGAAATCGAAATAAACATTGAACCCTAGCTTCCCTTACTTGGAAAAGGACTAATATTGGACTTCGACTCTTAAGCCAGCGAAACCAGTAGCTCCAAGGGCAGATCTATGAACTGAAACAGTGGCACGACAAAGGAGATTGGATTCACATAGTGAGTCCCGACATAAACCACGAAACAACTTAGAAAGGGCTAGGTTCGAGAACTAACTTACGCGAATGGAAGACGGAGGTTGAGCTCACTTGAACTTGGATAGATCTCCAAACCCTAGTAGAGGTTTTGTGGAGAGAAAATGGGTGAGTTAGGGCACTGATTTTTCAAAATGAATTGCAATTGAGGGACCTTGACTGCTTTAGGGGTCTTGGCATCCTATGGGCCAGTTCTTTAGGCCCAATCATGTGGCAGCCCTTAAACATTAGGGCACTCAATAAAAGTGGGCCTTACAGTAGAAATGAAAATATTTTGTAAAAATATGCTTATAATTTTTAAAATAAGGGGAGATATTGAAGGATAAGGTCAAATAGAGGATCACAGAAAATTCAAGAATACATGTTTATACATTAAGGAAATATTTATATTTAATTTTGAAAAAACATTATGTATAGCTAAGGAGGTACCTGTTAAATATTATTATAAATATATAATCAATTAATTATTGTAATATGTGCTGGCTATAATTTAATTAAGTAATGACTGGTAATTTTTATTTTACTTGATCATACTTTTAGTATCTAAATTTGGAGCCAATATACTCGATCTTTAAATTCAAAGTGAATTGGCTTCTGAATTATTTTAAAAATATGTTTAAAACAGCGAATAGGATGACAATAATTACGGGCATTCATTTAAAGTATTTGTTTCATATGTGATTTCGAAAAGTATCCAATTGATTGTACTAGAGATTTGTTTAATTCCACGTTCATTTAAATTTGTATCTCACCTAAATTTGTATTTGGAAAAAAAAAATTCTCGAATCAACAATTTTATAATTTTATTTAAAAAAAAAATCACATAAAGTCATTTAACGATTGGTTTTTGATTCATTCACGTATGATTGTCGATTGACCATTTTGTAAGATGTGACGAAAGGTAAAGAATGCACCCTTAGATTGATTTATTTAACTAATGATAAATAAGGACAATCTTTCAACTCACTCATGTTGACATCAAGGTTTATAACACTTTCTAATCAATTGAAGATAAATTCAATTTCATCCAGACCAATTACTTATACTTTACATTCTGTTGCATTTTGTTATATATAGAGAGTATATGAATAAAATAAAATAACAAGTTCCTCTAGTAACATATCTTTTATATCTATCATATTATTATATCTCTCATATTTTCACAATCCCTAAAAATTTCCAACATCCATAATATTTCATAATATAATTATATAACCTGTAATATTTCATATTGTAATATGACTCCTAAAATTCAATAAGTCTGCATCAAATTTTCAAGATCAAAATACAGACATAAGCAAATATTTATTATAATGTAACAAGGGATAATGATGGATTATCCAATCTTATGTTTACAAAAGTAACAATTTTACTCTTCCTTCTCACACCAACTTAGTCTCTATATCTGACTATATATTAACCTTATTTTATTTGAGATGTGACAATACTATCGAAATATGAGTAAATTATCATGTTTTCTAGAAAAATATAAATATAAAAGTCTATAATTATGTTGTGTTTGGATGAGACAATTTAAGAGTAATTCATTTATTTGAAGAATTTGAAAATTTATGAAGTAAAATGACTTTTTTGGATGAAGAAATTAAAGGAAAATTGAAATTAAGAAGTTTTAAGGAGGTATTTAAAATAACTAAAATAATAGAATTTGAAATCCACACAAAAATAAAAGAAAATTGAAATTTCAGAAGTTGTAAAATTTCTCATTGGTCAGAATGAAAAAAGTCCACAAGTCCCAAAAGTCGACTCATATAAACCTTCAACTTAGGTCGAATCATCTTGACTCGGCTCGACTATGATCCGGAATTTACTTAACGCGACCTTCTATCAAATCTGAAAGTCGAGTGTCAAAGGTCGAGCCAAATCGACCAGAATGTAAAAAAAATATTATATGTATTTATTTAATAATAGATATAATTATATAAATTTATATATTTATATATTTGTATATATATATATATATATACACACACACACATATATATATATATATATATATATATATATATATATATATATACACACACACATATATATATATATATATATATATATATATATATATATATATATATATTATACCTTCCTTTATGAAAATAAAATTAGTAATCTTTTTCGAAAGAACATACATCTTCAACTTCATTTTTTGTAATTTTGTTACATTAATTTTGTGAATATAAATCTTCAATTTGGATCGACTCAACTTTATATTTGATTTGAGCTGATACAACTTGCTCATTGATCTGGACGAAATTAGTTTTAACTTTGACCTGTGACGACTTAGTTAGTAATGGTCTAAGATAACTCAGCTCAACCTACGACCTTAACCAACTCATTTTGATCTTTAGTCTAAACTGACTTGTCTCGATCTTTGATCTAGACAAACACGTGTCAACCTTCGACCCAAGCCAATATAACTTGACCCTTCAAACCAAGCTAACTCTACTTGATTTTTCAGCTTAGACAAACTCGACATGAGCTTCAACTTGAGACAAACTCAATTTCAGCTTCAGTTGGAACAACTCGATTTTACCTAGACCAATTTGGCTTAACTTTCACCTTAAGTTAACTTGGCTCAACATTCGCTCTAGCTCGACTCTGCTCGACCTTAAACCTAGATTAACTTGATTCGAATCGATCCTCAGTTACCTTAATGGACTTAGACGCACTTTGATTTTGAATTTTCAAAATCTAAAAGATGATTGAATCTAAATCCAATTCAAATCTAATTAAGTAGATTCAAATTTATTCAAGTAGATTGGATTTAGAATCCACAAATACGGATTTGGATTTATGATAAATCCAAATCCATTTAAATGGACTAAAATTAATACAGATTTAGGTTATTATAAATTGGATCTCAAATTTTTGTCCACTCTTAGTGATATGACTATTTTCACATGTTGAATATTCCACAAGCTTCCTTACTTGTTGCAATTAATTTCCTGTACTAAACTATTTCGAAAGAAGGTGTTATAGGTACAAAATCACTGTAACTTTTACATGCAAATGGATAGGTTGTTCTTAAAAGAGTCCACTTAGAAATATGTTTTTTAAATTTTGTTGTAGGATGTATTTCATTGAACACAAATTTAATTAGTTCACAAATTTAATCAGAAAAAATGAAACGATTCAAGGTATAAATTAGATGAACAAGAAAGAAACGTAAAAAATAAGATTAAAAGAAAAGAAAGAAGTGAAGAAAAGTCCGATGAATAGAAAAACAGAGTCACTTGAAGATGATGGAGATTTTATCTCTGGATTTGGATAATGTTAATATCTTTTATTTGAATTTTATGTTGTTTATAATTAACTTGGATGTGGATGAAGTAAAATGTTACTTGTTGCTATTAGTGAAATTTCATTGCAATTAACAGGAAATATAAAAAATTTGGAAATAAAAACATGTAGTTTTTAACATTACATACATATTTTTTTTCGTATATAATTTACATACGAATTATTCCGTATGAAATATATACATATATTTATATATATTTTGGTCAATTATTTACAAATTTTTTTTATATAAATTACATACGAAATATTTCGTATATAACTCATCAAAAAATACATACAGAATAATTCGTATGTAATTTACATACAGATTTTAATATCTATGAAAAATTTCGTATGTAAAATTATATACAAATTTTCTTTTTTATATAAGTTTACCAACACTTAGTTTAAATATAGATTTATTTTTGTATGTAATCTATTAATAATATCTATTTACATACGAATTTTATGAATTACATAATATTTTTTTTTAGTGTATGATTAGTTCTAACAGTGAATCATTTTTCTTGATTTATAGAAAAAATAAGATAAGATTCTAAAATTCAATACATATGGTTACAACTTATAAATAAATGGGTTGACTATTTATATCATCAATTACTAAAATCTGAAATCATAAAAGAAAATACAAGAAAACAAATATGGAGTAAGTAATTGTAATTACTCTTAGCAATGCGTGTGGTGTGAGATTTGAAGGAAGATTATTTCATAATATAGATATATGAAAAGATGTTCAACTTATGAGAGTCAAACTTATGACAAGAAGCATTCAAAATCGCTATAAAGCTAATTTTAGATTAAGTAAATGATTCGTTGACACATTTTTTATAACACTTCTTTTACCACTTAACCTAGCATGTTCTTGTGACATTTTAAAAATAATTTTTAATTTAAGTTTAGTTTTGCAAGTTGCCAGAGAGATCGAAATTGCATTGGCGCATGAGCATGTTAGGGACTGAAAAGTTGCAATACTACTGTGGAAGCTGCCATAGTTACGAACATTTGCGCACACCTATTTGTTTTACACAAACTATTTGTTTGTGCATTTATGGAAAAAGTTCCAACAAATATTTTTCTTTTAGATTAATCGACATGCAGGTTTTTTTTCCCTAAAACAAGAAATTTTATTTTAGAATTATTTCATATTTGTATTCATACATCAATAAGAAATGAGATGTGTTTCAAATTTCTAAATGTTATATGAAAATTCAAATAAAAAGAGAAAAAATAAATAAATTTCAAATTCAAAAATAAATTTAAATAAAATAAAATAAAATGTAAATTAATCTTTATTTGTTTGACATACGATCATGTTATTTATTTTATTTATTATTTAACATTTTTCTTAAAATAATATATTTTTATTTTCTTATCCTTCAATAAACTCATATTAGAGATTTTTTTTTTTAATTTGACCTTCTTAAAATTTGATAAAAATATAATTTATATTAAAGTTTATGAATGGATTTGTTTATGTAAACAGAGAGATTTTACCCATGATTTTGAAAAACTTAAATAACTAAACACATTACATTTAGATAACTACTACTCTATCAAATTTAATTAATTTTTCATAAAACTAAACTAAAATCATTTAACTAAATATTTTAAGACTATAAATGTAAAATGCTAAAGTTAATTATGTCCCTCAAAACAAAACTAGGAAGACATCATTCAAATTCTATTATTAAAAATTAATTCAAGTAAATGGAATATAAATATGATTTATTTTGTTATTTTGTAAATTGTTAAATATAATTTTTGAAAACAAAAATTAAGAAAGAAAGTTTGACGCACCATTAAGTTAAATCTACTCTCATAATTAAAAAAAATATTTTTTCAAGATAGTAAAGAGATAAATATTCTATAAATAACTCTTTTAGTTCAAATGTGTTCTAAGAAATCATAATATATATATAGAAATAAAACACAATAAAAAAATGTTAAACTTACCGATTTGCCTCATGTCAAGAACATGAAGATGCCGAATGATTATTTAATGACTCATAGCAAAAGTTGCATGAGCAACTCTACAAGCTTAATCAGTCAACAACACAGACTATAATCATGTATGATTCAATGATCACCACTTTTTATACACCATCACAACATTCTAATTAAACCCTTAAAAACCATACTCAAATTAAATAATAAAAAAAACAAATTTTTGTAAAAGTTTTAAACTAAGAAATAGCTTACTGGTTTTTGTTCTACATTAAAAAACAGCAAGAGGGGAAGGTGACAAACCAATAATAATAATACAAATAATTAGAATTATAGTTTTTTTTTAATCTCTTTAATAAGATAATTAATGCGTGAATATCTCCTAAACACTTGCCTTTATCCCTTCATCTAGAGTTTACTTAGACTTCTTCCTATATAAATAATTTTCCCTCCAAGAGACGTGAACCTGAACCATCTTTTCGTGCTCTTCCTAAACCAAACAGTTTTTCTTCCTAATATTTATATATATCTTATTTCTACCCATATTGATGTTTCATTCCCTTAATTCAAGACATTAAACATTTTTGGTCCAGGTTTGTATCTTAAATTTTACTACATTTTCTGTTTTGTCTCACTGTTTTTCTTCTAAACAAGAACAGATACAAAAACTTTACTGCATGTCATGCATGCCACCATTATCATATATACTCTTCCTCTCATTCTTCTTTTGTTTTGATTCTTTTATATCATTAGAACATAGCATAACAATAAACAACTCAGAACATAGCATAAAATTTATCAGATGACAGTATCAAACATTTTCTTCTACTCTTATCTGTGTATGATTCCTTATATAATGATGAAATTTTGAAACATGTTTGACAGATGCAAAGAAATAGCAGCGGAATGCATCCTGCATGTGCGGCATGCAAGCATCAAAGGAAGAAATGCAGTGAAAACTGCATATTGGCACCTTACTTTCCATCAAACAGAAGCCGTGAGTTTCACGCAGTGCACAAGGTTTTTGGTGTGAGCAACATAACGAAGTTGGTAAAGAATGCAAGAGAGGAGGATAGAAGAAGAGTGGTGGATTCATTGACATGGGAAGCATGTTGCAGACAAAGAGACCCTATTCATGGCCCTTATGGAGAGTACACAAAGGTTTACAATGAGTACAAGAAAGTGTTGGATGAACTCAAGAGATTCAGAAGCCAACACCAGATGTTGCAGTTTCCCTCTCTAGGATTCAAGTCTGTGCAAGATTTCATTGCTTGCAAAGGAGAAGAGAAAGCAGAAGAAGATTATCTGCATGGGAAAAAGAATGCTATTGTTGATTCTGATATTTACAACACTTATTGTTCAAATTATTTGCAAGAGTTTCAGAATCTCAGGCCTGAAGTTGTCATACCCTTTCAGCATCACTCTCAACCATACTACATTACAGGTATTGTTTAGTTTGACTTTTTATTTATTTTTACCTATTTTTTATTCTTAATTCTGAGCATAAATTTCTAAATAAAATAATTTAGAATAAACTCTTGCTCTTGAAAGGTAACTATGTGAATTTATTTTTCTTTACTTATATATTTTTCATTTACTTTAATAGAAAATTTACCTAATAGTTTTCACCTTTTAAACTGCTGATTTTAAACCTTTTTAACTGTGAACTACCTTCTTCTTCTCAATTAATTAAAAAAAAAATAGTTTGTTTTTGCCCGCACCGATTGACAACTTATTTTTAAGTATATTTTGATCATTAAAAAAAATTAAGTTTTGTATTTATAAAGAAAGAAAGAAATTGAAGGATAAAATAATGGATGTAAAATGTGTGTAAAAAATTGTTGGTGTCAAAATTAAAGTAATAACATGAGAAAATGTAATAACTATTTGTTGCTTCACTTGTATCATGATTTGTTTTTTACCATAGAGTCAGTCTAACTAAATTATATTTTCTTTTACCTACTTAAGATAAGTTGAAATAGTGTAAAATGTATAAAAATTGCATGCATTTTTAAGAGAGAAAAAAAAGGAGAGTGATTCAACTAATATATGCTTGAACGCAAAATTATGTGATATGTTTTTGGTTAGAATTGATTTATTTTCTTATTTGTATTTTTTATTTCAGTTTTGACGCTTAAATTTTAAAAGGTTATATTTTAGTCTTTTAAAGTGTTTATGTTAAACCGAATGTATCCTTCCTTGTATTTTTAGTTTTAAATTTCAAATAAAATTAAAAAAGAATCATATTTTAGTTTATCTTTAATTTTAATTTCAAAATATATACTTATTTAGAAAGTTTGCTACCTATAAGTTAGTTTAAGGATACATTTACAAAAATAATGATAATAATAATAGTGACAATTTGTGTCTTGATAATATTATTGTTTGTGAGGATAGTAACATGACAATGATAATAATGTCCAAAAATAAGATTAATTCTCAAATGTATGGAGAGTGTCTTTTAACATTAGAAATCAAGTTTATAATTTTTTTTTGTTTTAATTAAATGTAATGGAATTTTGAAATTTAGCTAGAAACAGCCACTGCCTCTAATTTGAACTAATAATATTTAAGTCAAGGCCAAGTAATAATATTAATTTTTATACGATATTATGTATTTTTAATTAAAATATTTTGTTTGAAACTAACTTTTTTTTATAATTTTTTAATTAAATTAAAGTAACTTCTTTATATATGAATATATATTAATTTTTGGTAGTGAAAAGCTCTTAAAGATTACAAGTTAAATTATGGCAAATATTTGTGTTATTGATAAATAATGGTAGAAAATTCAACAAGAATGACAATACTGTTAAGTTTGAATATATATTCAATTTCTATTAAATTGCAAAAGAAATATGAAGAAGAATATTTTTATATATAATTGATATATCGTTATACATTTTATTTTCGCCGTGAAAAAAAATATATAATGAAGAAAAGTTTTATATATAAATGACAATCATGATACTATTTTTTAAATATTTAACAAGTATTATTATTGTTACGTTTTCAAATAATAACTAACGTTTACCATTTATAATAATTTAGCAAATGTGTATAACTAGTCAAACAATCTGTCTATCAACATAAAAGTATTTTGAAATTTAGTTCAAAATGCTTTCGCTTGACTTTTGTCCAAAATAGTTAATTAAGACTTTCTAACATTTTTCTTCAT
>Ga0209589_1006953_pt1 | contig 18432 bp, 10 predicted proteins | sample CowpeawhiteBW_FD_187525 | JGI IMG/M metagenome (GOLD analysis project Ga0209589, IMG submission 187525) | Root nodule microbial communities of legume samples collected from California USA - Cow pea white BW (SPAdes) (version 2) | ecosystem: Host-associated > Plants > Roots > Nodule | place: USA...
CCCTCATTTTTTTTTTTTTTTTTTTCATTTGAGAATTCCTTTTGTAAGAGTTTCTGATCCAGTTTCTATAAACTGGTACCAGAGCAGATTCAGCTCCAACCAGATCAGCGGTAATGACAAATACTTTGTCTCAATCCTTTACCAGCAAGGGAAGTAATTCATCCCTTTTTCATGTGGCTCTTTTGAAGAAGGTTATACATACTACAGAAAAGTCTCAACCCCTGCTGGAAGGTTTAACAGATGATCTTGAATTGAATTTGAGTCCAGAAGCCATGTTGGATTGTAGAATAAATAAAGGCGAGCAGCAAGAAATTCTTGTCAAATGGAAGCAACTACCAGATTTTGGAAGCAGCTAGGAGGATGTTTAGGTTATTACTGAACATTTTCCACTATTCCACCTTGAGGACAAGGTGAATCTTGATGGACAGGGTATTGTTAGAATACGAGCACCTATTACAAAGGTTTATGAAAGAAGAAATAATAGAAATACAACTAATTGATTTAATTAGCTGAAAATTCTGGTAGTAGTTATAGTTATGGGTTGGAGGGAGGTTATGGATAAATATGTGTTTTGTGTTGGGGGTTGCTGGACCCTCAAAGTGCCGGTGGATGTATTATGAATCTTTGGTGCAATTGAAAGAAATATACAGAACCCTCAATTTTTTTTTTTTTCATTTGAGAATTCCTTTTGTAAGAGTTTCGGATCCAGTTTCTATAACATTATTACAACTATTATATTGAAGGATGATTCTATATTTCTCGTATTTGAGATTGTTTGGGTTAAAATCTGTTTGTTTGACTTGATAAATTAATTTGTGCAGGTTATGGATATATTGGGACCTAGTCTGTGGGATGTTTGGAATAATAGTAACTCTCATGCGTAAGTTTTTGGAATTAGGCCATATATGAATAAAATTGTATTCTTTGTAGTTGATTTTAACTTCAGTTGGTGTGCTAATGCGTTTTTTTGAATTCCAGCATGTCCACTGAAATGGTTGCTTGTATTGCCATTGAAGCAATATCTATATTGGAAAAAATGCACTCTCGAGGGTAATTTTCGTACCACCCACATTGAATAATTTCCATTTACAAATTACTTGATAATTTTTTGATATTTGTATCCTTAAAGCTAGTTTTTTTTTTTTTTTTGCATCAGTAGTGTGTGTGTGCGTGCATGTATTTATATTTATAGTGTATAATGTGTTGTAATGCTTGAAATTATGTTCCTTAAACTATATGGCTACATGGCAGATATGTGCACGGGGATGTGAAGCCTGAAAATTTTCTGCTTGGTCCTCCCGGGACGTCTGATGAGAAAAAATTGTTTCTTGTAGATCTTGGATTAGGTATGATACAGTTGTCAACTTAAATTTTTTTATTATATTTACATATTTTGCCAGTGCTTAATTACACACTTCCTTTGATGTTTTGGGCGTACAGCAACTAAGTGGAGGGATAGTACAACAGGCTCACATGTTGAATATGATCAAAGACCAGATGTTTTTAGGTATTTGTAATTGAATTTGGATCATGCAGAAAGTATTTATTCATCTCTTTATACAGTTTTCTGTATTGGTATTAATAAATTATGTGGGAAATATTTGCAGAGGCACTGTCCGCTATGCTAGTGTTCATGCACATTTAGGGAGAACTGCAAGCAGGAGGGATGACTTGGAATCTCTTGCATATACATTGATTTTTCTTCTCCGAGGTCGCCTTCCTTGGCAGGGATTCCAGGTTGGTCATATTAAAATAAGTTAGTTTTATTCTTATGTTCAGAATGTTGGTCTTTAACATTATTTTCTCAGGGAGAAAACAAAGGTTTTCTGGTTTGCAAGAAGAAGATGGGAACATCTCCAGAGATTATTTGCTGCTTTTGTCCCCTACCTTTTAAGCATTTTCTTGAACATGTTGTGAACTTAAAGTTTGATGAAGAACCAAATTATGCAAAATATATTTCTCTATTTGATGGGATTGTTGGTCCTAACCCAGATATTAGACCAATTAATACAGAAGGTGCACAAAAGGTATCAATTTTGCTATCCCTTCGCATTTGTGTTGTTTTATATGCATTCCAAGATTTTAGTGAAGATACTCGTTATTACTTTATGCATTCAAAGATCGTAGCTAAAATATGTGATATTGCTAATTTTGTTGTCTGAAGCTCATTGGCCATAAGAGAGGACGGTTAGCGATGGAAGAAGAGGACGATGACCAGCCAAAAAAGAAGACTCGTATTGGTTTGCCAGCATCACAGTGGATAAGTGTTTACAATGCTCGTAGACCAATGAAACAAAGGTACACATTAGCATGTCATGAAATTTGTTTTGCCATTTCTATGTTCTATTTCTGGCATTTTAAACTGATGCATAGAGATGTTAATTGCACATTTCCCCTTAGCATCTTATGGAATCTGTTTGTACAACTTTTTTTGTATATTTGTTTGTGTTCTATCAGGTTTCATATTTTAGTCACAGGATTAATATGCTAAGAATTATCTACCTTTTGAAATTATTAATGTAAGGGAGTTGTACTTTTGTAATGATTGTGTTGTGTGTTGTTGCAGATATCACTACAATGTATCAGATGTAAGGTTATCCCAGCATATTGAGAAAGGAAATGAGGATGGCTTATATATTAGCAGTGTTGCTTCATGTCAAAGCGTATGGGCATTAATCATGGATGCAGGGACAGGTTTCGCTGGCCAAGTTTACGAACTCTCACCCTTCTTTCTCCATAAGGTAAATTTCAATCTATTTCTTTTATATTGTTATTTATGGATTGTTTACAGATTAGATTTTCAACAAACATACAATTTACTCAATGATGAGTAATTTTGTTTGAAAATATTGCTCATGTCTTTTTCTTGGATGACCGTAGTGTGTAGATTTGTTAATATATAATAGGGTTAATTATGTTTAATCCATAAACTATAAAGTGATTTTGGAATTAGTCACTATTTGAAATTTTGATCTCATTGGACCTATACTTTAGAAATGACTAGATGAAGTTCTCATCACCCAAGGGTTTCAAATTTTTTTATGTTGCAAACGGCATTGTTACATGTTGACGCGTTTGTATCCACGTGTATGCCATGTGTGTCGTTCTCTCCCCTCCATCATCCTTGCTGCTCTTCCCCTCCCTCCACCCTCCTTGCCACTCCTCCCCTCCCCCACCCTCCCTGCAGAATTAACGTGACAAAAATTAATGCCGTAAATTAGGCGATGACAATGTTGTTTATCAAATAACAAAAATCAACGCGGTTACGTGATAAATTAGGTGATAAGGGCAACATAAGGATAAAAAAAAAATTAACCCTATATAATACCAAGGCATGCTTATTAACTAGGGATACTCGGTTTTGGTTTACCTGAAGGAATGGATCGTGGAGCAATGGGAACTAGGTTACTACATCAGCGCAATTGCTGGAGCTGTAAATGGGAGCTCGCTAGTAGTAATGTCCAAGGGTTGGTTCCTCAAAGAGAGAGTGTGTGTGTATATCGGCCATGTCGATTGGCAATTTTCAATTTTATTTTTCTGCTGACTACGATCTCGGATTCCAGGTACACAGTTTGTGCAGCAATCATACAAAGTCAGTGATTCATTTCCTTTCAAGTGGATTAACAAAAAGTGGAGGGAGGGATTTTACGTGACTTCAATGGCCACCTCAGGGCCCAGATGGGGAGTGGTCATGTCTCGTGGTGCAGGATATTCAGACCAGGTCATTTTTATCTGTCAGTAGTAGTGTGTGTAGTTCATAATGCAACTTAACTTCATAGCATAAATAACAGTTGTTTTTCCATTGTTGTTTCTTCGAATTTCAGGTGATTGAACTAGACTTTCTGTATCCTAGTGAGGGGATTCACAAGCGGTGGGACAGCGGTTACAGAATCACTTCTACTGCTGCAACTTGGGACCAAGCTGCTTTTGTCCTCAGTGTGCCAAGGAGGAAACCTTTGGATGAAACTCAGGAAACACTTAGAACTTCTGCTTTTCCTAGTACACATGTTAAGGTCTGAAACAATGAACTCGTTAAGGTCTGAATGGTTTTAGTTTTTCCAGTTAATTAAGGTCTCATCGTATATATGTTTGGTTTTTCAGGAGAAGTGGGCTAAGAATCTCTACATTGCTTCTATATGCTATGGACGTACAGTTTCTTGAGCCCTGCAAACGTGGCTGCAGCTCAGAAGCAATAATCCCATGATTATTTGAAGTGGTCCATGCCCCCAAGAAATTTTGATGACTAAAGTTTTAATTATTTGTATGTAGCAGAATGAACGCATTCAGTGAAACAAACTAAAATACCCAGGTTGGCATTCGTGTGGAAATTGTTTCTATGTCAATGATTAGTTTAAGTTATTATGATCACTGTCTACTGTGCACTCACATTTCTACAACGTAAAAAGTTACACAGATGCACGCTTTTCTTTTTTAAATGATTTTATATTTCTTCAATAATCTTTATTTTACCGTTTAACATAAGTAAAAATTAGTTATAGTTTATGAATATTATTATATTAATTTTGGTATTTTTTAAAAGTTTGTATTACATAATCCAATAGATGAATTTACTACTTTAATCTCATCAAAGTTATTAAGGATGATAGGTTTTCAATCCTCAACTAAAGTATCAGTTCAGTTATTTTTGAAGATAGGTAGAATGTGGTTCTTTTACAAAAATGAGTATTTTTGATCCATTTATTACAAAAATGGGTCAGTTTATAAATTAATTATATAGTAGAGTCAGTTTATTATTAATTTGACTAGTTTTTTCATAAAATTATATTGTTTTGAATTATTTATTATAAAGATTAGTCAGTTTACTAATATATTTGATTAACGATTTGATTTTTCTCTATTTTTTTGACTTTTATAATAATTTTTAAAATTATATATATTTTTTAAAATTATATTTTAATAATTTAATTAAAAATATTTTAAATAAAATTTTATTATTATAAATTTTATAATAAAATGAAACAATAAAATTTAAAATATAAGTTTTAAAATATCAAAATTTTAATAATTTTAATCAAATTTTATAATAAAATGTAATAATAAAATTTAAAATATTAGGTTTTAAAATATCAACATTTTAATAAAATTTTATTAAAATGTTTTTAATCAAATTATTAAAAATGTATTTTTAAAGAATATATAAAACTTTAGAAATTATATAAAAGTTAAAAATAAATAGAAATAAGCCAAATCATTAATAAAATGACTCTCTATCATGTAATTAATTAGTAAACTTATCCATTTTCACAATAAATGAATCAAAATAATTCACTTTTGTAAAAAACCGTTCATTTTTTTATATATATATTTTCTTTCAGTATAACTTAAACTTTACAATACTTAAGAATCTAGTTGTATTTGATAAAAATTTAAATCGTTTGTTGTAGTTATACTTATTAAACAAATTAATAACTCAATACTAGTTTTGACATTACGAATTAATGAATTTTTATAGCATGGATCATTAACATTTTTTTTAAAAAATTGAATAATAACTCAATGCTTGTTCTGACATTACGAATTATGAAATTTTATAGCAAGAATCATTAACATTTTTTTCAAAATTGGACTACATTATCCAATTGTTGAATTTCTAGAAGTTTTATATAGTTGTAAATGTTATCAAGAAGAAAAAAATATCGGCTTAAATATACTTTTGGTTATATATGAATTCTGATTTCGGTCTTTTTTTTCATTTTCTTTGTATTTTCTTTGTATAAAATTTGAAATAATTGGTTTTAGTCGTCGTTGTGAAGATGAATATTTGATTAGTTGTGATGATTCAAAAAAATAACAAAGAGTATAATGAATATATAAAAAGTAAAAAGTTGTTATAGCTCAATTTACTGCAAATGAAGCTTTTTTTTTGTTTTTTTTAAGGATAGATTCTTTCTTTTTAACCCACTCAAATTCGCATCATTCCTTTGCATGCTATAATTTTAGTGTGGGGAGAAGCTAAGTGATTTCTTTTCAAATAAATTGTTTGATAATATTGTGAGTTTATTTTATAAAAATTTAATTTCTCTAATGCTAATAAAAATTTTAAATGAGCTTTACACTAAATTGTTCGTATGAAGAGAGAAAAAAAATTATTTACGGGATGAAAACTGTATTAGAAATCAAACTAATTGTGGATTAACAAGATGGAAATTATTTATTGGACTAACAGTGATCCAGAAGTGAATAAGATGGAAAAACCCAACCCATAAAGAGAGTACAAGAAATACAAAAAATGTTGGTAAAAAATAGAAAGTATAAAGTATAAGCATGTATCAAAATAAGCAATAAGTAATATAAGTATAAGTATGTTTACATTAAGTAATATAAAGTATAAGCATGTATCAAAATAATTTCTAAAAAAAAATTTCAACCAATATACTCATTTGTCTAAGCTTTTGGTATTTTAATCAATGTTTATAACATTATGAATAAAATAGCCCATAAAAAAAACCATTAAATATTCTCTGGCTAGTTTTTAAGAATCTAAGTTGTAAATAAACAATAAACATTAGCCAAAAGTAAATTGGGGAATTCAGAAAAAGTTGGTTATTTCTATCCCCACAAGGACTCTATGGGATTTAGGGAGAAAGTAGGAGAGGAACTTTGGGTGGAATGAAGGGCAAGAACTGGGTAGACAGCAGATTTTTCTTCTGTAGGCCTACAGCATATCCTGTTCCAAGAAACTCGATCCTGGCAAAGACATATCAAACAACATTAGGCAGTGTTAATATGTTATATGATTTTGAATCCTTGTACGAACGAGGTAACCTTTTCGTAACAATACTATCAGATACTATTATTACGAAACAATTTTGGATCCTTGTATGAACAGGTTAACCTTTTTTATCACAATGGTATCTGATATCATTGTTACGAAAAGATTAAAGATTAACCTGTTTATACAAAGCTCCAAAATCTTATAACATAATATTAAAAAAATTCCCTAACAAACGACCACAAAAGGGAGTGAACAAGAAGAAAAGAAATAAAAAATCACCTCACTCTGGTCATGGAGATATCGAACAAAGAAGGTGCACGTACACTCTGTTGGATCATGCACCCTCCTCTGGATTTTCACAACTCGAGCATCACAATAGAGAGCATAATCGTCTCTTTCCTGTGAGAAAACAGAAAAAGGCTAATGAGAGTAAAAGCCAAATAAATAAATGTTCTTTTTGGATCAAATGCATAGATTAAGAACTTGCATACAGGATTTCAAGCACAAAACTGGTGCCTATTGATCTCATAATCAATGGAGAACAGATCAAAAACCTATTCTAGTTCAAACAGAAAGTCACAAATTTAAACATGATTTGCTATTATTGATTTTTTACTCCTGTTTATTACTTCATGAATTAGATATACACACGAGTCATTCATCTGTTAATTATTGAATTGGTGATATTATATAATGTATGTATGTATACATAGATACAGAGACCAATGAACGTGAACATGTCTTCTGCTAAATTTAACCATGTGGGCACTGAACAAACACATTGTAAGGATAAGTTGAAGAGCAATAAAAGATATCGGTGTTCCCTTACCAAGAAACATAGTATAAGATTTCCATCCTGAACCTTTTGACACTCTGAAGGTTCTAATGGTATAGATCTCGCCCGCACCCCCAGTTTCACATTCACCCACTCATCCTGCTCTTTAGCGAATCCAGCATATCGAACACGGACTTCCTGAATTGTATGTTACAATTGTCCAAAATATCAAGAACTTATTACAAACTCTGTAGATAATGTCTCAGTTTCTTCACGATCAAAAACACATAAATTAGAATAAAGAAGAATCTTACAAGTTCGCCTGAGCACAGAACTCTGTAGTTAGAGAAAAGAGCAACATCATGCCTATAATTGAAAAAACAAAGAGTAAAAATAAGATGTTGGACAGAAAGTATTTAAGAAACTGACAAAAAAAGTGATAGAAAGAATTTTATTTCATAAACTCTAAATCCTAATTGCTGTAGCAATGCAATAGCAGCTTTAGGCCAGGGTAGAAGATTCAAGGTAAAAGATAGTCGAGAGAGAGGACTCTCCATGCACAATAAGAGTCTAATTATTTCTCAAATGATAAGATGATTTCCCTCCCAACATATGTTCTACTATCTCAACCTTCCCAACTAGTCTAAGTAACTAACTCCTCACTAAGACACTAACAGACCCCTAACTAACTAACTAACTACTAATGGATATCTATCATAATGGCTTTCCCTTTTACAGAGTAAACATGGTATCTAGGGATAGTCTTTTTCCTATTGGAAAGAAACAAATAAAATAAAATAAAATCAGACCACACCTTATACTTCTCATATAATCCATTTCATTGCTAAACTCAGAAAACAGAGCTGCAAATTAATTAAATTATTCCTCACCATGCAATATCTTTTGTAGATCTTGCTTCAAATCCCAACTCCGAGATATCTGTAGCTTGTCTACCTAAGATTAAGAACAAAAATTATCAAGGTTATCAAATGGGGATTCAAATCGTGAATCACAAGATTGTACACTAAAAAACTACTTCACACATATCATATAATGCAAGGAATTTAATCTAGAAATAGACAAAACAACCAATGTAGAAGTCATACAAAACAAAATTATTAACTATATCTGAATTTGTGAAGTCTTTATTTGAGAAGAATGGAAACAAAACAATTATATAGCTAAATAGAGTACATGCATTGAATGAGTGAATGGCAGACAAAGGTGGAATAATCAAATAGGATGAGTTTATAAATGTTCTCTAGGAAAACTGCATGATAAGAAGATTTGATTCATGAGAATTGGTTAAAAAGTAAAAATCATCTGGATATATTCATTCATGAATAAGAGGACACAAATTTATTTCATAAGATTTGAATAGAGTATACCAAGTTCTAATGACTATGAAAATTACAATCAAAATATGGAACTCTTAATGCATAGTTGAACTTAAGGCATGACTGCTAAACATCGATCATCATTTACTATAATGAAATTGTTATTATTACAACTTGTATATATTAAAAAAGAAGTGATAACGGTGGTTACACAATATACACTGGATGATTTGTGGCGTGTTGTGCCATTAGAGGATGTGAGTGATTTGGAAAGCGAAAATTAGATTTTAGGAGAGAAATAATAGTGTCAGTTACAGGAGTAAAGTAGACTATGCAAAAATAAATGTGTAGTTGTAGACCAAAACAGCGTATCCCCTTTATATAGTTATTGATTATTGATTACCACTATTTGTAATATATATATATTTTTTTTGCATCAACATCATTATTTCTTTTGGTGTCTCTTCCATTCTTTCTCAACAACCATGACATAACACAAGAATGCTGCAAACATATGACCTTGCAGTTTCATCAGCCACATAAAACAGATGACTAAGTATAAACTGCTGCACTTGCTTGTGGACTTTATTTTCAGTATCTGAAATAATAAAGCATGATTCGGTAGAAAGAATATTGATGATAATAAAGTAATTGCTAACACTATGGAAATTATTGCTCAGTCCATACAGAGCATAACAATATCATTTTTTATGTAATAGAAATTTGGAAATTTAATGTTGCAGGAGGAATACTATTATTCAGATACAAGGTGGAAACGAAATCTAAAAGAAAAACTCAGAATGTCACATGATAATAACAGTATTATCCCAAAAAATTAAGCTTGTGTCATTGAAACAGTTCATTCAAATCAAGTGAACTCTTCATCCCAAACAAATGACTGCATGATAAGAAGACTTTGCAGGTTTCAAACAAATAGTTTTAAGATTACCCTGAATTTAGATGTGAACATAATCCAATGGTTTCTATAGAGAGCCAAAAATTCAAAATCAGAGGACAAACTACCCAATTCCATCACCAGAATTTTTTTCTTCCTTTCACAAATGTATAGCTATGATAAAGTCTAAGGAAAAGATGAATAACCTTTTGAACTTGATGAACTATCTTTATTCTGTGATACTCTCTGCCTACCTTTGAACCACTGCTCCACCTACAATCCAATAAAAACCAACACAGCAATGTAACACTCGGCATAAATAACAAATATGCCTAAAGGATGAAGACATTTATTTGACAACCTGTTGCCATGATAAGGAAGTTTTACCAACATCTTTCGACAAGGAACTACAAAATTAAGAAGTCAAATTATGGAATATCATTTACAAACAAAACAAAAAATCCTAATTATGTTAAAGATATGACTTAATTCACCTATAACGTATAGCAATCTCCTGACACAATTTCCAATCAAGTGGTTTTTTTCCCATATCTTTGTATATTCTTTCCAATTTCAACATCTAGGAGTGGGGGAAGAGTATAAGAAGAGTGCAAGGATTAGCCAATAAATGTGGAATAATGAATGACAACTTACAAATAAAGAGCACAGAACTTTTGGTGATGTATATTGTCATTACCTCATCTGAAGAGAGCTTGGGAAATGGTTGTTCAGTTAATCCTGATTTATCCATCTTTCCAGAGAGAACAAAATTTGCCCAGAGAAAGGTGAACTGCCAAACTAAAGGACAAATTCTCTTTTCTCTTTGGCTTATCTTAAGTCTCAAAACACCTTTGTTTTTTTTTTTTTAATCCCTGTCATATATTACACATTTAAGAAGTAAACCACCAGCGGAAAACAAAAATTGAGTCCATTCAAATGCAGACAGCAAACACAAACATGAAAACCTCGATCCCTCACACACCACACTGTCTCTGATCATGATAAGACACAAACAGGCAGAGAAACAATGGTCATAATTTACTACCTAATACTCAGATATCATTCGGTACAAGGCTAAACCCCAATCAAAGGCAATATTTCACTAAACCCTAAAACATTGAACTGATTAATTTATGTAATACTCAGCAGCAACATCAGACGAGAGTGTTGGAAGCAAAGGGATTGCTAACCTTTTTGGCTGAGCATGTAGGTTTTTGTATCTAGCAGTGGAAATTGAAGTAAAATGCAGAACACAATTTCCCTGTTTCAATGGATGACCAACTATTTTGATGTGTGCATGATTTTCTTGTAAAGAAAAAAGTTATAAGGATTGAATTTCTCTCAATATTTGGTAACCAATCGAAATTATCATTAGTCCTGTTCTAAGATGGTATTCACAAGTTAAAAAAAAAAAAATAGCATGGTGAACATGAACTGAATGAAATTGTGGGTAAAAAGATAAAAAAATGAACCATGGAAGGAAGCACATGTATAATTACTAGCTCATGATGATTTTAGGTTAGAAAATTAATTAATTTTGTCATACAATTGTTTTCATTTAATAATTTAAAAAATATCAATCTATATAACTTATTTAGAATTTTATAATTAATATGTAAATGAGAATAATGGAGTAAAGGAAGAAGTAAGTGTATCAAGATTTTAAAACTATTTATATTGAACCACTTAATTGTAAAAATATATATAATATTGGTTAAAATAAGTGAATAAGTAGTATTTGAATATGAACAGGAAATATTAGATGATAGTTTTGTAATTAACTTAAAAAATATATTTATACAATTATTATTCTTAGAATGTACACTATTTGTACAAATAATTATTTATTAAAATTTCATAGTTAAATCTTGTCCTTACTGTACTGTTAATATTTTTGCAAATTTATATGCCAAATTAATATTAATTATTGATTAAATATCATTTATACTTCTAATTTAGACTAAAAAGCACAATTTTTTTAATATATATTATATTATTTTTCAGCTGAAATAACAAAGTAATGTGTGTTGTGTGTAGGAGAGTGGGTGATGGGTAGAGACAAAACAAGCCCAAAGACAATCCAAACATAAACCAATATATATTTTAACATCCATATCTATCAAGTAAAAGATTAATTTTAACAAAGTATTTAATAAAAAAATTTCCAAAAAAACTAAACTAAGATCGGTAGAGAATATATGATTGTTATCTGAATTATGATTTGTCTTTTTTTGTACACTAAGTTAGACTTATGATTTCTTAATTTTTTTAATAATTGATGTGATATCTTATTTAATAGATAAATTTTAGTAAATAAAATATTATATATTATAATATAAAATAAAGTATGAGACATGAAGTATAAAGGATTAGTTATTTCATTTATTTTAAATTATACTGGAAAGGAAAACTAAGACACAAAACAATTTCATAAATAAAGCTTAAATATGAAACAATTGTACAAAAAATTGTTCATAGAGCAAATAATTTCAAAGCAACAGTTCATCAATAGGTGCTTGAATGACAAAAAGAAATAAAATCTAGTCTAAATGGCTGCATCTCCACTATTCACATCTGCTCACACCAAGTATTTGGTGATCATTGCAAAAAGAAAAGTCAAACATGAAATAAACACGCAAAAAAAGTGTAAGCTAGAGAAAAAGAATTTTGATATACATATGTGCAAACAATTTATAAGCCAGTAAAAAGAGTAAGCACACCCAACATATGATAGCAAACAATCAAAGACCCTATAACTATCCAGATACAAGTAATGAAATCTGATTCATTGGTTGCTTGCCCTTGTGGTGGCCTCTACCGCTCTGCAGAGCCATTGCCAATGAGTTTCACCCTACCACGCACAAGGTTAGTCCATGATCATCTAAGGCCATTATCTTGCCAAAAACTATGACTTTCTGCTACTCTCACCACTTGAGTCAGTCTACTCTATGTGAGTCTGACTGATTCATTCATAGCTCATACCATATACATATTCTCAGGCATCCATTATCATTTCATACCAAGTATAGAAAAATTTCAGTCTCATTATATCACATAAAATATACACGGCATCATACTTCATGCTTTAAGGTAAATCACTCAATCATGGAAATAAACATCCTTGCACCAGTCTTGCTCAAGCTAGCAACATTCGCTTAAGCGACAGAAGTGTTCTAGCTTAAGCTAGGCATTCTCGCCTGGGCAAGAGCTCAAACAGTGGACATTGTGAGGTTCTGCATGCGAATTCTCGCTTAAGCAAGACCTCCTCACCTGGACGAGATTGCTCTGCTCAAACTTAGAGCTTGTCGCTCAACTCGACTAGAAACCTGGGTGAGTTTTCTGCTATTCTCGCCTAGGCGAGAGTTGCTCGCTTGGGCGAAAACAATAGACTTCTCACCTGCTCACACATGCAAACTCAGATCTCCAATTCAAACAAACATGCAATCAACTCCATTCCATACAATCATTAATCCAATATATTTCAACATTAAATCTCAAGAGAAAATCACTTTTAAGAGCTTTTGAATTCTAGCTTCTCTTACCTTGATTGAGAGCTAAACTTAACTTAAGGACGAGAGAGCCCTTAGTGGAAAAACACCTGGACTTATAACAACTTAAGGAGCTGGAAACAGAACACAGGGAATGAAAATGAGACAATGACAGTGATGAACGTGAAACCAGAGCTTACCAACAAAAACAAAAACAGATAAAAACTTCTTTGGTTTTGAGATCTACTTACGCGGAGGGAGAGAGTTTGGTTGACTCAAAAGAGAATCTTGTTGTACCCTAACTCAGCTTGTGATTCACAGGAATGAAAACATATTTTTGAGTGAGTGATGTAAAAAGAAAGAATGGTTGAGTGAAAAAAACTAAGGAACTTTTTCTGGAATTGAAAAGAAAAAAAAAAAAAACGATAAGTGACTTGGGCCTTATCACTGGGCCTTACCTAACTCATGAAATAAAATTGGGTCTCACAAATTATATCTATGGTTTCTTGCTTTTTGTTTCCTGCAGTAGTACATTTCCCCACAAAAATGACCTAGATAATATACTTTGCATAATATTTACATATCTACCATGTTTTTTAAAACGTTCAGAATTCGGTTTTTGAGAGTCGAATTCTCACCTTTATATAAAATTAATCACGTTTGAAAATAAGAATCCGATTTCCGAAGAACCAAATTCTGAACTAAAATTTTTATCTTTTAGTTTTTCGATTTTTTTAAAAATTGGATGGAAAAATTCAAAAATTAGTATTTTTTATTTGTCAATTTTTTTATAAGAGAAGTATAACAAAAAAATGTAGGAATTATATAACTAAAAATGTATAATTATATTGTGAAAAAAATTAGAATTAATGATTATTTTGTGTTGTTGAAATATTATAAATTGGAATTATATGTCAAATAAATTAATTTCATTTTTATTTTTATTAAAATTATAGGATTCGTTGTGTGGTTTATATATTTTTACAATATATTCTTGTTATAGATTAATGATATATGAAGGTCAAAATTCGACTTCCCAAGAGCGATTTTTTTTTTAGTGTAACACACTTTTCCACAAAAATACATGGATAGCACACTGAGAGTTTTATTTGTTTTATTTAATAATGTAGCACGATTTTCATTTTAGTTCAGAATTCAGTTCTCAGAAAACTGAATTTTGAACATAAATAGTTATTTTTTTTTGTCTCGAAACCATTCAGAATTTGGTTCCCGGAAATCGAATTTTAAGATTTAGAATATATCTCACAAATTTTATTCAATCTGTATATTTAACAATTTTTTTTCAATTAATAGTACTACTATTATTGATTTATGTTATTGGTCTTTTTAATATATAAAATATTTAACAAAAACATAAAATATCATATTTCCAAAACATTACGTTTGCAATAAATAGATTTCACAACTGTTTTTTTAATTACATATATGAATACTATTATAATTACAAGTTACAATTTTTAGTCAATATTTCAAATTATTTAAATATTTTTCTCTTACTATTAATTTTATTAAATAATTAATTAACATTAATAATACCATTAATACTATAAATTAGTAATATTATTTATTATTAACATCATTACTTATTATTAATAATTAACAATAAATATTGTCACTATTAATAATTCTTTTAATAATTAACAAAAAAAAAATGTAGCAACATTTGAAATAATTATGCCGTTAAATCCAAGTTGTCCAAATCTCTTAGATATTTCTGTTTTTTCATGCTGTGTTCATGTTACATATATGTGATGTCATAATTTTGGTCTTACATTACACGTGTTTTCAAAATCATGTGTCACAATTAAAAAAAACAAATTAAAACAAATTCCGATCTTTGTTAAATAAATAATATATATATATATATATATATATATATATATATATATATATATATATATATATTTACTGTATGGCCTACTGTTTGTCTCTGGTTTATCTGATCAATGGCGGTAACCTCATCCATGACAGTCAATAGGTCATACAGTACACATATAATTATTGGTAATTATATTTATTAAAATGTATTATCTTATTAAAGTTATATAACGATAATGTCAAATTTTAATGGGTTAATAATACCCATAAGACCTAACCATGGAAACTCAATTTTCATTGTTTTGAAGTAAGTTGAAGCAAAAGTGTGAACACTCAGAAAGAGACAAACATGGTAAAAGAAAGTGTACAGTGTCCAATGTTTGTGAACTCACGAGCGTGTGTACAAGTGTTGGTGAATTCAAGGTGTAGATTTGTATTTTGCTTTTCATGAATTGAATTTTTTGAACACAAAAATGATGACATTGTACACAAGGGGCAGAATTAAAGCCAATATGGCTTGCTGGGAAAGTGAAACACTTCTACTCTCACTGCTTCCAAAATTCTTCTTCTTCTTCTTCTTTTGTGGACAACACAGGAAAGCCATTGAAATCTTCTCTTCTTTCTCTGCTTTCAAGATTGCTCTTCCAATCACACTTTTGTACTCTCCTCCACTCAACATCTGTAACCAAACAACATCAAAATCAAAATCCTCTGCAATTGACATGTTTCATTCTACAATAACAAATATCGCAACGATATTTTGAAAAATTAATACTTTTGATAATTTAGTAGTTAAAAAATCATTTTCCTGATCAAACCGACCTGAATTTGATCTCCTGCTGTTACTATAAGGGCACCTGGGTGAGGGAAGAAAGAGAGCCAACTTTTCTTGGAGTAAACATGAAACTGTGAAGAGCCATTGCAAAGATGGAAGCACAATGAATGAGAGTAATCGGTTCCCCTGATCAGCATTCTAATCACATCGTATTTCAAGGAATTAGCCCATGCATCCTTAGTATTATCACCACCATGTTTATAAATGCAACAAACATTCCCTTTCTCATTCCCACCCTCAAATTCTGCACTCTTCTTTTTCAGTATCACACCCAACATTTTCATACCCACCATCTCTATGCGTGACATAAGCTTTTCCATCTTTTCACTGCAAGTTCACACAGATTCAAAGCTTTAGTAATCAAGTTAATGGTGTTATTCAAAATCTTTCAATTGTTTTCTCTTTTGCAATTTAAGTTAATTGGACTAGTTTGTGAACACTAATTTTTTTTTATTAATTAGAGTAGTAACCTGAAATTTGGATATCCAATGGGCCAAATTCCCTCCATTTTCGACTTCAATTCCTCCTCATTGCACCACACGAATTCCTCACTACCTTCTTCTTCCTCCTCTCCGGCGTGATACTCCTCGAACCCCCACGGCTTCTCCGGCGACCTAGTCGCTGCTGCACGTTTAGCGTGCGGCACCTGGAACACTCTGGCGGCGTCCGCGGCGGCGGAGTCCACCAGCTGCGACGGAATCCCGTGGTTTAGCAGCTGGAAGCATCCGATCCTGGCGAGGGAGTCGGAAACGACGTCGCGGAGAGCGTCGTCGCGGTGGAAGCAGAGCGACACGAAGTCGACCTCGGGAGGCGCGTCGAGGTGGTTCTGCTTGGGGAAGATCTTGTCCGGCAGGACCAGATCGGGGACGCGGAGCGAGGCCTCTAGAAACTCGGTCAAAACGTCGTCGTTGGTGACGGTGGATCTCCGGCCGGATGCCACCGGAGATGGCGGCGGCGCGCGGAAATCGACGGGGATTTCCGGCATGGGCGAAAACGGCGATAGCATTAATTAGCGAATGGATTAATTAAGAGGGATAGTGAGAGTGAGAGTGGTTATTTGAAAGGAACAAACGAAGGTTTTTTGGTGGGAAAGCGAAGGGAAAAAGGTCCAGCGATGATAGCGTGTCCCTTCTACCGCCGACACTGGTTCCGGGAATCATAACGACGTCGTTTCTTTTTCCTTTTTCTCGTTTTGCTTTTTGCTCACTGCTTCTCTTCCTTTACTTTACAGCCCTGTTTCCAGTGTGTTCCTCATCATTTCACTTCACACACAAAAAACCAATAATAACATCAAACAACAAATATGATTGCTTCTTTTCTTGTGGGGGCTTTCTGTGTCAGTACCATAATGTTTGTTTCTTCGTGAAAAAACATGAACATAGATTCCTGTATTTCCACTACCATTGCATAAAGTTTAAATCAACATCATCCTAGATTTTGTTCAGTGTAAAACTTTTATAATTATTTGTCTTTTTTTCGTGGTTAAGCATTTTGCACCTCGAAATTTATATTTATGTGTTCTTCCGGTAATTTTTAAATTTGTTCGTTGTCGTGGTATTTAAGCTATGTTTGTAAAGTGTTAGTTAGAGAAAAAGAAAAAAGAAAAGGTTGAATTGTTGATGGTCGGAGAATAGTTGAACGAATCTCAGAATTAGAATTGAGTGATGGACGATGAAGAGATACCAAAAAAGGTGAAACAGAAAGCAAAATCTCCCTAATCCAATGCTAAAAGTGATGCTGCATCGATCAATCATCGAAATCTAAAGAAACACCGACTAAGTTGTGGATTCAGAGGCCCATGACGACAACTTGAATTCGGCCCAGGTTGAATGGGCTACAATAGAATTGACCCAGGTTTAAAAAGACTGATACCAAACGAAGTTTCAGCTTCCATTAATTTCAAAGAAATTTCTTCCTGCACCCTATGTTTTCCTTTACTACACCCCATACTTTTTTTAAAATTCTAATTATAGTCCTACTAAAATTGTACTTCTGATTTGTACAATGCATAGATATTTTAAATTATATAACATAAATTTTAAAATTTAAATTTTACATAAATTTTCTGATTATAAAATTTAGAATGTAGATTTTCACTCCAAATTGTATAATCATTAAATTAAATTAATAAAAAAAGTCCATGAGAGGGACGGATACCAAAGATGTCTGGGAGGCTTTTGATAGAAGATGACAAATGGGTTTTAGCCGCCGTTTTTCAACCCACTAAAGTTTGATTTTTTTAAACTAAAAATTAAAATTAAAATTATTTAAATATTAATTTTTTTATCGTATTATTTAAATAATATAAATATATAAGAATATTATTATTTAAATTATTAACACGAATAAATTAAACTCTAATGATTAATTGTAATAAAGTAATTTAAAACATAAAAATAATAGTTATTTTAATTTGTTTGATTAAAGATATTAATTAATTTATTAATTTTAATTTAAAAATATTTATATGATTATATATATATATATATATATATATATATATATATATATATATTTTATAAATATA
>Ga0209589_1006955_pt1 | contig 18430 bp, 11 predicted proteins | sample CowpeawhiteBW_FD_187525 | JGI IMG/M metagenome (GOLD analysis project Ga0209589, IMG submission 187525) | Root nodule microbial communities of legume samples collected from California USA - Cow pea white BW (SPAdes) (version 2) | ecosystem: Host-associated > Plants > Roots > Nodule | place: USA...
TATATATATTTAGACTCTCACTTGTTTTCTCTTTTCATTTTTACTTTTGTATTGTATTTTTTATTTATTATTGGGTTAAATATGTTTTTGTCCTTTAAGTTTCCGTGAAATTTGGAATTAGTCTTCTTCAAAACTTTTAACCAATTTAGTCTTTCATCTTTAAAATTGCGTGAATTTAGTCTTTTTAACCAAATTTTGTTAAGTTTATATGATGTTCAAGCGCATTTCATGATAGTATTTGAATTGTTTACACCGTTTGACACATTTTCGCTTTAATGTTAACTCAAATATTATCATAAGATACGTTTAAAATATCAAATAAACTTAACAAAATTTGATAAGAAGAACTAAATCCACACATTTTTAAAAATAAAAGACTAAATTGGTATAAGATTTCAAGGAAGAACTAATTCCAAAATTCAATAAAACTTGAAGGACTAAAAACATATTTAACCCTTTATTATTTAGACAAGTTTATCACAACCTGACGTCAACTTTTATAAACTGGATTGTGTAATTTATAGTGTCATAAGAAGTCAAATTAAAATGTAATGGTGATTTGTGTTGTGTGCACAGTACAAGAATATTTATTATTCGAAAAATAACGATATTTTGATATTTTTTTTAATTTATTATTTTAATATTTTTTAATTATTTTTTTAATTGTTTAATGATATAATGTGATGATTTGAGGAAGTAAATTAAAATATAGTATTCCTAAACAAAATCTTATTTTATCATCAAATCACATAGGTATTTATTCTGTTTGCCAATCTGGTAAATAAATATACGTTTAGGAATTGGTATATATATATTATGAATTGAATATTATTTTTTCTATTCATGAGTATATAAATATGAACATCTTCATTTTATAACCATTTCACCAAGAATTGTATTTTTTTTTTTCCTATCTCTCTTTTTCATTTAGTAGTTTTTTTTTTAGCATTAAGAAAGTTATTAAGTTGTGGAGCAAAGTGAGGACCCGGTCCACAGCAGTCAAATCTAAATGGAATTTTTAATTATTTATTGTTATTTTCTTATTTTTATCTTCGTTTTTTCTTCTTTTATTACTAAACCAAAAGACAAAATGACAAGAGAAGTGTCTAACACAAACGACATGAAGGCAAAATGGGTGGTCCTCCTCGTTTTCACTTCTTCTCATGGAAGAAGCAAAATCCAACACATACACCTTTTATAATTATAATTAGAGACGTAATTGTAATTGTTTTGTTCCAATAATACATTTTCTTAATATTAGATTCATTGTATAACAAAGTCTTTGTAAACTCATCTTCAAAAATTGAAAATCAATCAAATGATGAAAGGCAGAAATTAAACAAGTTCCACGCGTTTTCTATCATTTTAAAAGTCATGAAAAGAAGAAAAATGTAACTTTTAATAATTTTCTAAATCAGGTTAATAAGAATAAATACTATTTATTACCAAAACGACAAGATAATATTAACAAATCTTTGAATAATTTTATTCTTTTATATTCATTTTATTTTAACTAAATCTATATGTCACACTATTTCAATTTAATTTATATACAGCGATTAAATGATGCTGGTTCGAAATGCTGGGGGAAAGGATTTTATTTAAAATAATGTAAGGTTATAGTGAGAGAAAATAATGAAGTTATTTTTCTTTTTTCTAAGACAAAACCGTAACAAATTCAAACAAATAAAAGATACTTATATGTAGAAGTTATTTAAATACATTATGCACGGATTTAAAAAAAAATTGGATTAATTTTTATAGACAAATTTAACAAAATTTTTATAAATAGATAAAATTAAAATAGATTAATTTTTTATTTTTTAATCAAAATAAAATAATAAAATAGTACCTCTTTTATTTAAATAGATAATTTTTCAATTGTAAAAGGAAATAAAAATTTGTCAACCTATATTTTTCCTCTTTAAAACAAGTTGCTATAATGATAGAATGATGAGAGAGAAGGACAAGGAAAAAGAATTTGATAATATCTTAAGTAAAACAAATAAATACGATATAATTAAATAATAAGTAGGGACTGATGTGACAGTCAAATTTACATGATTAAAGTGAATTAAATACAGAAGGCCCAGTGTGTTCATAAAATTGAAATGTGGAAAAGTAAACAAAGGACAAACCTGTGGTTTTTTCTTTTCCCACTTCTCTATATCTCTCTCTATCTCTCTCTGTGACTCTCTGCAACCCTTTTGAGGATTGAAAAACATGGAGGAAAGTCTGCTACACAAGCACGAAGAAGAAAGTGAAGAAAAAAGAGTGACATGGAGAGGTTTCAGTGAAGAAATGAGAAGGATAAGTGTTACAGCAGGGCCTATGGTGGCTGTGGTTTCTTCCCAATACTTGTTGCTAACTGTGTCAACCATGGTAGTTGGTCATTTGGGTGAACTCTATCTCTCTAGCGCCGCCTTAGCCATTTCCTTATCAGGGGTCACTGGTTTCAGTCTTCTTGTAAGCTCCTACTATCACTTTCTTCCTGTTTCATCATTATTAGATCTAAATATCATTTAATTTATGTCATATTTTGTTGGTTCTCTCATAAACATTATTGATTGTACAGGACCCAGATAATCAATTTTTCTTTTATGAACAAAAACCTGGTTGTTGCCACGTTGTTTTTTATTTTGATGATGGAAACTAACGTGTGAAACTAACAGTAATTTTAATGATTCAATGTGACACTCGAGGTTTAGCTTTCAGAAAGGGCACTGTGCCTTTTTAGAAAGACATATGATATGGTCGTGCTGCCAGAAAGATACCACACACAGTTGAAATAATCACCTACTTCACACTTCCCCATTTATTGCTTCTTTTAATTTTATGATTTCATCGTGTCGTGTCATATCTGTTGCTTTATTAATATACTTGGTTTTTTAATATAGAGCTATTATTGTTTGACAAACTTTTTTTAACAAAGTTTTCTTATTTAGGTAAAACCTTGGATTCTCATTATTTTTAATAAATAAAAATAATAAAAAATTCTCATATTCTTTTGTCACTGTTTTTTGTCTCTCTCACACACACTTGCTATGTTCCCCAACGTTGTTTTTGCACTAGGCGACCAGAAGTGCCGCCACATTTGAGACTGTAGCATCAGAGGAGATGTGGTTTTTCTCTGGTTTTCCTTGGCATTGTTATCTTATTTATATGATGAGTATTATTATTGAGGAGGTGATGATAGATTATTCTGTTGCATGTGTAAAAGTTGTCAGACTTATCAATACATGTATGCATTTTGACAATGAGATAAGCACTTGCGCAAACATTTAGGAGATGACTCAGGGTATGCTTCTCAAAAGAATTGTTTATGAAAACATCTTGTAACTTGTAACAAAATAGTTCAATGCATGATAATTGTTTGAACGTAATTCAATATAATAAAACTGATTTATCACATAAGAACTGTTCCTCTTAATATTTTGACTGTAACACTATGTTTGTGTTTAGTAATCAGTTATCTCATCAACTATTTCAAGAAAGTAATTATGCATTTGTTTGAAAATCTACTTATGCTAACAGATGGGACTGGCTAGTGGACTAGAGACAACTTGCGGACAGGCTTATGGAGCTCAGCAATATCAAAGAATTGGAATGCAAACATACACTGCCATTTTCTCTCTCATATTGGTTTGCATTCCCCTGTCAGTCCTTTGGTTCTACATAGAAAACATACTAGTTTTCATGGGCCAGGACCCTCTAATTTCACATGAATCAGGGAAATTCATACTTTGGCTTCTACCAGCACTTTATGCAATGGCAATTCTACAGCCATTAGTTAAATATTACCAAATCCAAAGCATGCTTCTTCCCATGCTTGCATGTTCTTTTTTCACACTTGCTATTCATATACCTCTTTGTTGGGCCCTCGTGTTCAAAACAAGACTGAATAATGTTGGTGGAGCATTGGCAGTTAGCATTTCAACGTGGTCAAATGTGATTCTTCTTGGATTATACATGAGATACTCCTCTGCCTGTGCAAAAACTCGTGCACCCCTTTCTTTGGATCTGTTTAAAGGAATGTGGGAGTTCTTTCGTTTTGCCATCCCTTCGGCAGTAATGGTTTGGTGATTAATCTTCCTGTTCAGTTAATATTTTACATATTCACTTTATCAGATCATACAAAGTTTGTGTAATATATTGTGCTGTTTTTACAAAATTTGTATATAACATGCATTTTTTTGTATTCATGTTGATGTGGTAGCCTTGAATGGTGGTCATATGAGTTGCTTGTATTGCTGTCAGGGCTGTTACCAAATCCAGCACTTGAAACTTCAGTTCTATCAGTTTGGTAAGTATGTTACACTCCCTTTAAAACTGCAACCAATGATCTATTCTGCTTCCAATTTTCTCTTATGAGATTTTATAAGTTAATGTGACTGACTGAACTAATTTATTTGTCATTTTTCTACAGTTTGAACACTATTTCAACCCTTTATACAATACCCTTTGGAATTGGTGCTGCAGCAAGGTAACACCATAGACATAACATTCATTCTACACAATATATATCTAAACTAACTAACCATCCTGTCCCCTGGATGATTATAGCACAAGGGTTGCAAATGAATTAGGAGCTGGAAAACCATATGCTGCCCGTGTTGCTGTGTTAGCTGCAATGTCTCTTGCAGTCATTGAGACAAGTGTAGTAAGCGGAACACTCTTTGCCTGCCGCCATGTTTTTGGTTATGTCTTCAGCAATGAGAAGGAAGTTATTGATTATGTCACTGTCATGGCTCCTCTCGTATGTATATCTGTCATACTAGACAGTCTACAAGGTGTTCAAACAGGTAACCTTATATCATAGGATTAATAAGTTTCTGGCATCTTTTAACATTTAATAAATATTTTAATTTGATCCTTGTATAAACATTAGACATTGAAAATATCGATCTTTCTTTCTCGAGAAATCAATTTTAATAATGGTTTGGTTCAGGAATTGCTAGAGGTTGTGGATGGCAAGATTTAGGAGTTTATGTAAATCTTGGGGCTTTCTACCTTTGTGGGATTCCAGTGGCTGCCATATTGGCATTTGTGGTGCGAGTGGGAGGAAAAGGACTTTGGATTGGTATACAATGTGGTGCTTTTGTTCAAACTGTTCTTCTTTCTCTCATAACCACCAACATAAATTGGGAAAACCAGGTATAAAAGCTCTATCCTTTCTCTCACAAGTATGCTATAACAAAATTTTAGATCAATGAAATGATTCCAAACACTTCTGGGAGCAACTTTGATTTGGTTAATAAAACTTAATGTCCCTTTTGCACATTGTGTTTCAATTGTTTGATTTTACCATGCAGGCCATCAAGGCAAGAAAGAGGTTATTCGATCATCAATTGTCAGCAGAAAATATATTGGTATGAGAAGCTCTTAATCAAAGGCCAATTTTCTAAAGATGGAGACTATTCTCATGTGTTGGAAGTAATGAATTCTTGGTTTTGTGAAAACTTGGTGCATCTGATTAAGAATACTCAGAGCAATTTTTGTGAATTAACAGGATAATGATCATCTTTACCAATTTTTGTTTCTGCTGTGTTGTTTAACATCTTAAATTTAAGATGGCAAATCATCCTTATTTCAGTATTTTCTTTCTTTATACTTATTTCAGTATTTTCTTTCTTGATACTATTTTTGTTTGAAATTACAACAGCATCTTTCAATTTCTTAGATTATATAAAAAATTTATATTATTTTTCTTTGATCTTTTAATTTCATAATCAAATTTTAAGTTACATATTTGATATTTTTTACATTTTTCTATAATTATTTTATTATTGGTGCTTGATACTTAAAAATATGTGATATTCATGTAATTATAATATTTGGTATCAGATAAAAAAGAAATATCTTTTAGTATCATATTTTACTTATTGTGATTTAAAAAAAAAAAAACTTTTCAATTAATCTTTAGAATGGTAAATGAGGGATGAAGATGTGAAAAAAAAATTAATATCTTAACATCATATTTTACTTGTGACTTTTTTTTTTGGTAAAAAAACTTTCAATTAATGTTTAGAATGAGCTGGTATAGATGATAAATGTTGGTTTTTATTTATTTTTAGCATAACTAAGTTCAAAATATCATAAATTCGAATAGTATTAATTTATTTTCTATATTTTTGTGGTAATTGATTACTCAAATAAAATCATGTTTTGTAATTGAATACTTTTCTTAATTTAATATGTGAAATTGCATAATTTTTTACAATTTGATGATGTGACTATTGATTAAATGATGTGTTATTATCTAATCATCATCTTATTTATAATTTTTTTTATTATTTTATAAGTTTATAATTTTACAATTTAACTATCTTTATGTTATAATTTTTATCATCAGTTTTAACAACTACATATTTGTATAAAAAAAGTAAAAAAGTATGATGACATTATTTTTTTAAAAAAATAAAAAAACCATAAATTAAAACATTAAAAGTATAATATATTTTTTGAAAATTAATTTTAAGTTTTCCATATTTGACACATAAATTATAATAAATAATATATTTTTTATATTTTAAAAGGTATAATTATTATTTACAAAATCAAATTGACTGAAATTTATGAAACGGCAGAGGTAAAACACATTTGACTCAAACTAAAAAGTCTTAAAAAAAAATATCCAAATTAATTTAGGTTAAAATTCTTTTTCTTTCCATCTCTTCTACTCCATTTAACAAAATAATCTATGGGGGAAGAAAAGGAATGAAAGGTGAAGTGAAATTGTATCCCTTAATTTAATAATAATATTTAATTATATTTAAACATATTTTAAATAATATTTCTATCACAACTTTTTATACGAATATTATAACTAATGTAAAGAGTTATATTTTATAATTTTCAATTTGAAAAAGACACCATTCGATGATAGAATACATTTTTATTAGATATATTATTCTAAATGTACCTTTTATAAATAAGCATACTTTTACAAAAATCATTCTTGAAAGAACATAGTTTGTTTCATATGGCTACATTTTATGAATAGATGGGTGCAATTGTAAAGAAAGTAATACATTTATTCATTTAAAAAAAAATCTCACGTATATTCTTATTTATAAATATTTGTTTATATATACGACTATTAAAAAAATATGAATCTATGAGTATTTTATAGATAAAATTTGAAATGGGTAAAAAATAAATATTACAAATGGATGTCCACATATAATAGTTATAAATAATTTTCATACCCGCTTGTTAACAGAATAGATATCATAATATTTATATCTATTAAACTCTAATTTGTCAGAACACCCATATATATATATATATATATATATATATATATATATATATATATATGGGTGTTCTGTGAACTTTATACAATACATCAAGATGTGAACACTGATAGAGATAGTGATTTATTTAATATTTTATTAAAAAAATAAATAATAATATCAAGTAATTTTGATTTGTTTAGTTTTCAAGAATCAATCATATAAAATAGTTTTCGTGATCTAAGCACTACTTTAAAGATTTCTATTATGTTGAACGTGATCTAATATATTGTAATTTTATTTGGACTTATATGAATTTGAGTTTATTTGTATTTTGTTTAAAATATGTGACAATGACATATTATATTTTATTTAAGTTGATGGTTAAAATATTTTGTTAAATATTTTTAAAGTTTTATTTTTAAATATCCAAATATATTCATAAATATTTACAAATATTGAAAAAATACACATAAACCAACATAACGGATATCTGCACAACTATAAAAACAAATACGAGACAAATATTAAATTGAAGATAATGAAGAATTATTATTACTTGTACCCTACTTACCTAATTAACAAAATAGATTAAAATATCATTATACATTCATTTATACCATTCATATTATCTAGTTTATTTTCTGTACGTTTTTTCAAAAGGATCATAGGAAATATATTTGATTAGAAATAATGTTTGTAACTATTTAAAGCGAAGGTACATGCATATAATTATTAAGCTACATAAATCTACTTTAATACACACATTTGAAGAGTTAAAATGCTATATAAACTATATAATATTTTTTATTACATCATTTTGTCAATATTTTAAATATGAAAAGTAATACTAATTCAGAAGTTGTATCACACCCAAAAATTAACTGGATTTGATGAGATTTTAAAGGTAAAACTATTAAATAAAAAATTAAAGAATGGATAAAATCGAGGCGTAAGTTTGTTTGAGCTGGGAACTAAAATATTTCCTATATCACTAATAGTGTACACACATGTATGTATTGTTTGTACCATTTTTTAAATATGTAAAATATTATATTAATATGTGATGATAATATAATGTTATTAAATTAATATAAAATAAAATTATATTTATTAAAAATAAAATAAATATATAAAAAAATATAAGAAAATAATTATTGATAAATAGAAAAAATAGTTTGTAAAAATAAAGTTAATTTTTAAAAATTTAATAAATAATTATATTTTAAAAAATAAAATTAGTATTTTGAAATGTAAAAACAGATAAAAAATTTTTGAATATGTTATTATAATTATTAAAGTAAGAGTAGTAATTAGTAGATTCAATAAATATTTTCTACCAATATTATTAATATAATAAAAACAATAAAAAGACAATGATTATGGTCTAGAAAAATAGAAAGTATCCCAATTAAGATCTTAAAGAACACAAATTTCTTTAATTCTTTATAAATTAAATCGATTAAACTATTCAAGGTAAGCAGTTACTAAAATTTCATCTAATTTTTATTATAGAGGATTCCAAATACAATTACTTGGGACAAAAAATCTGGTTCCTTGTTACCGTATATATAAATATTTGTTGCGTTGAGTCTCGGAGCAAAGTATGTATAAAACGCCATGACTGTACTGCTATTTGTATCAGCCTTGACAAGGCGCAATTTTTCTATGACCCTTCGAGAGAACATGGAAAAGGGTCTCTTGGAGAAGAAGAGAGAGGTGGAAGAAGGTGGTTCAGGCGTAATAAGATGGAGTGTGTTTGGTGAAGAGGTGAAAAGGGTAGCTTATTTAGCAGCTCCTATGGTTGCTGTTACTCTGTCACAGTATTTTCTACAAATAATATCAATGATGATGGTTGGTCGCTTGGGTAAGCTTGCACTCTCGAGCACAGCCATTGCCATCTCTCTCTGTAATGTCTCTGGCCTCAGTGTCATTGTAAGTCTTCTTTTCAATTGAAGCATCATTTGAAAAAAAGATAGCTGCTGGTTTTTAAGGTTGTCGTTATGCTATTAAGTTTTCAGACATTTAAGTGTTTGCTCTTTTGTGCATGTGAAATAGTTTGGAATGTCGTGTGCACTTGAAACTCGTTGTGGGCAAGCATATGGAGCACGACAATACAGAAAATTTGGTGTTCAGATTTACACTGCAATTGTGTCTCTTGCTTTAGTTTGTCTTCCTCTGACTTTTTTGTGGATGAACATGGGAAACCTCCTCGTTTTACTTGGCCAAGATCATCTGGTTTCACTAGAAGCTGGAAAATTTGCTTTGTGCATGATCCCTGCTCTCTTTGCTTATGCAGCACTTCAGTCTGTGGTTCGATTCTTTTTGATGCAAAGTTTGATGAGTCCTCTTGTCATGAGTTCATTCATCACTCTTTGCTTCCATGTGGCATTCAGTTGGTATATGGTGTTTAAATCGGGACTTGGTAACTTGGGAGCAGCATTTTCTATTGGCACTTCATACTGGCTGAATGTGACTTTACTTGGATTATATATGAAATTCTCTTCTCAATGTGAAAAGACTCGAGTCCCAATCTCAATGGAATTATTCCATGGGATTGGAGAATTCATTCGCTATGCCATTCCTTCAGCTGGAATGATTTGGTGAGTTTCTTCCTTTTATAATGTTTGATCTTTTATGTGGTGTTTTTATTTCCCTCTAGTTTTCAACCTTGCTTTGTTCCTTATATATTTGATCACTGCAGCCTTGAATGGTGGTCACTTGAAATACTAATCTTGCTTTCTGGTCTTCTTCCAAATCCAAAGCTAGAAACATCAGTCTTATCAGTATGGTATGTGTAATTAATCTTAGTCCTTCAGATAAAGATGACTTTATTTGTCTTAAAATCTATGTTGAAATTTTTACTCCTGACTCAACAATTCAGATGATTCTAATTTGTTGTTTTACTGTTAACTGTTTTTCTGACCAGTTTAAACATCAGCGCAACAATCTACACCATCCCAGAATCAATTGGCTCAGCAGCAAGGTTTTGATTCACATAAGTCATAACCTCATTAATCTGTGCATATCCACATTCATGAACAATACTAATAGTACAGTAAGGATTTTTATTTTCTTTTTCTGTCTTTTTGATTGGTTTCTCTTTTGTGTTGTTATTCAGCGCTAGAGTTTCGAATGAATTAGGTGCTGGAAGTCCACAATCAGCAAAAGTATCTGCTTATGCTTCCATGATACTGGCAGCTTTCCAGGCCATTGTGATGGGCTCGATCATTTTTTCTTGCAGACAGATTTTGGGTTATGCATTCAGTAATGAGCAGGACGTGGTGGATTATGTTTCAGAAATGGTTCCTCTCTTAAGTCTCTCTGTTATACTTGATTGCTTACACGGTACCCTTTCAGGTTTGTTCTTCTTTAAAGTACTTTTCAATGCACGTCACTGTTCTTGTACAGTGGAATCTGAGTTATGACATAAAATATAACACTGTAACACTTGTTGTGCATTACAGGTATTGCCAGAGGATGTGGGTGGCAGCACTTAGGAGCATATGTAAACCTTGGAGCCTATTATGCTCTTGGAATTCCAATTTCTGCTATGTTGGGTTTCTGGTTCCAATTTAGAGGAAAAGGGCTTTGGATTGGAATACTGACTGGTGCATTTTGTCAAACAGCTATGCTACTTCTCATAACACTGTGTACAAACTGGAAAAAGCAGGTTTGCTTTTAATTCCAAACCTTGTGGTTCTGCACTTGGCATAGTCCAAAATCACCACATTCACCATGTAATATCTTCACAAATATCAAACTAAACATTTTGAAAAAGTTTAAACTGGAGAAATTATCTCTTAATGGTCAAAGAATCTTATCAGTTTTGAACATTTACTGCTACCATGTATTAATTAAGTTGTATTTATTTCTGGGATGTGTGTGATTGCAGGCAATTGAAGCAAGGGAAAACATTTTTCAGAGAAGTTTTTCTGTAGAAGATGGATTAGCTTAAGCAAGTGGAGAAGACTCCTAAGTGTATATATAACTTTAGAATGTAGAAAAGATCAATTTTCTGTGATTTCCGAATTAGAGGGGAGAAAAAATTGATCACGTTTTTTTTTTTAAATTTCTTTACTTATATTTCATACTAACATATTATTATTTGTTTGTTGAAATTTATATTATTTGCCACTTAAAAACTAGTGAATGTGAGTTATCTATTTTTATAAAACAAGTTACATGAACAAGTTACATGAACAAGGAAGGTTAAACTTTTAAACAAGTCACATTAAAAGTTAAAAAAATCTATGTAGTAGGAATGATATAATACTTATAAAAGAAATTAAAATTTGTTTATTTAAAGTAAACATTCATTCCGAACCCCACAGAGTTACACTAAACAACTATTAATGTAATCATTATGGTCATCTGATAAAAAAATACATACAACTTTAACTGTACATCTTTTTATTTTTTATTTTTTATGACTTCAGATTAGTATAAAATGAAACATGTAGATCATGTCCATAATTAAAAAAAATGAATAATTTTTATAAAAGAAACATCCACGTTCATCATATATATTCGTATTTACGTTTTTATTTGTTATACATTTCTAAAATTATCTTACACATACTTATGTATAGAAAATATATTTGACTGAAAGTAATATTTTATTAACTATTTGAATAAAGATATATAAGTAAAATTATTAAGTGTATAAATTAATTTTAACAATATTTGTAGAAATACATTTAATTAAAAATATTTTATTTACTATTTAAACACAGGATTACGTATGAAATTATTAAGGTGAATACATTTATATTAATTATACAAAAACACACATACATATACTTCTCATCGACTATTTTTATCACGTATCTTATCCTTCATTTAATATTTTATTTGAAAAATAAAAGTAATATTAATTTTAAATTGAATTGTATTTAATGAAGTTTAAAATATATTAAATAATTAGATAAAGAATTAAAACAATTTAATCAAATCTCTTTTACTCCCGTAATTTGTTGACAATGTACATTTTCAACATAGTAGTTATAACTATAACATAAACCTAAGGTTTAGGTTTTATAAGATATTTATATTAAAACATGCTTCTCCTATATAAATTTAATACTCTAAATTATAAATAAGATTTGAGTCACATAAGAAATGTATTTGCTAAGTTCTACAAAATTAAAGATACAAAATTAAAAAATAATATGAGCTATATAGGTTGACACAATTTTTTTAACAAAAGTTTTGACAAACTTTTTTATTTAGGTAAAAAAATATTATTTTCTTGCTTTATTTTAGTTAAAAAATAAAAATTTAATGTACTTTAATTATATTTTTAGAAACTTTGTTAAGTTTGTTAAAAAAAATTTGTCACAACATAATTTTCCTAATAATATTGCAGCACGAGCAAGATAAAAAATGACAGCACGAGCCACATAAAATAATAGAGAGACTGAGGCACATAAATAAAATAAAATAAGCTCCAATAAACCACGTTTGAAGGTTTATAAACCTGTTTACACATAACAAACTTCTGTTTTGTACCCTAAATCAATAGCTTATTTTACCAGAAATCAACCCTCGATTGCACCAGTCAGGTTTTCACATAAAAAGTCTCAACAAGGTGACAACTTTCGTGTAACCCACGGAAGGATATGGAAAAGGGTCTCTTAGAGAAGGAAAATGGTGGTTCAGGTGAAATAAGATGGAATGTGTTTGTTGAAGAGGTGAAAAGGGTCGGTTATTTGGCCGGTCCTATGGTTACCGTGACTCTGTCACAGTATTTTCTGCAAATAATATCATTGATGATGGTTGGTCATTTGGGTAAGCTTGCTCTCTCCAGCACAGCCATTGCCATCTCTATCTGTGCTGTATCTGGCTTCAGTGTTATCGTAAGTCTTATGTTTCTATTATCACACCATTATAATATGAGATAGTCTTCTATCAAAGGAGGGGAATTTATTTTTTAAAAAAAGTTATCTATTTTTTTTTTATGTTCTGAATGCTGTTGTTTCTTTAACTCTCATGGGATATTGAAATGGATGCATGTGGTAGTTGTTGTGAATTGTGTGTGAGATATGAGAATTAAGTGCATTTTGATTTTTGTCAAACAGTTTGGAATGTCATGTGCACTGGAAACTCAATGTGGGCAAGCATATGGAGCGCAGCAATACAGAAAATTTGGTGTTCAAATTTACACTGCAATTGTCTCGCTTGCTTTATCCTGTGTTCCTCTGAGTCTTTTGTGGGTGTACTTGGGGAAGCTGCTCAATGTACTTGGCCAAGACCCTTTGATTTCACAAGAAGCTGGAAAATTTGCTATGTGCATGATCCCTGCTCTCTTTGGTTACGCAGCACTTCAGACCTTGGTGCGATTCTTTTTGATGCAGAGCCTGATCAGTCCCCTTGTCATAAGTTCCTCCATTACTCTTCTCTTCCATGTGCCTTTCAGTTGGTTAATGATTTTTAAATCTGGACTCGGTAACTTTGGAGCAGCATTTGCTATCAGCACTTCGTACTGGCTGAATGTGATTTTACTTGGATTATATATGAAATTCTCTGCTCAATGTGAAAAGACTCGAGTCCCAATTTCAATGGAACTATTCAATGGGATTGGAGAATTCATTCGCTATGCCATTCCTTCTGCTGGAATGATTTGGTAAGGTTCTTCCTCTTGTATTTGATCTTTTATGTTGTGTGTGTTTTTATTAGCCCTTAAACTTTCACCCTTGGTTTGTTTCATACATATTTGATCATTGCAGCCTTGAATGGTGGTCATTTGAGCTACTAATCTTGCTTTCTGGTCTTCTACCGAATCCAGAACTAGAAACTTCAGTCTTATCCATATGGTATGCAACTAGTCTTAATCCTCTTGACATGGATGGTTTTGTGTGTCTCAAAATCTGCGTTGAAATTGTTACTCGCAGCCAGATATTGAATTGATTCATTGAAGTGATGCTGATTTGTTGTTAACTATTTTCTGACCAGCTTAAACATCACCACAACAATCTACACGATCCCAGAATCAATTGGCTCAGCTGCAAGGTTTTGATTAACGTTAATCTGTGTATATAGTAAGAATTTTTTTTCTCTCTTTCTGATTGATTTCTCTATTGGGTTGTTATTCAGCACTAGAATTTCAAATGCTTTAGGAGCTGGAAGTCCACAGTCAGCACGAGTATGTGTTTATGCTGCCATGACTCTTGCAACTTCCGAGGCTATTCTGGTGAGCTCAATCATTTTTGCTTGCAGGCATATTTTGGGTTATGTATTTACCAATGATCAGGACGTGGCGGATTATGTCATGAGTATGGCTCCTCTCTTGAGTCTTTCTGTTATAATGGATTCCTTACATGGTACCCTGTCAGGTTGGCTCTTGTTTGAACTACTTTTCAATACAAAACACTCTTGTTGTACAATGGAATCTGAGTTGTGCCGTAAAATATAATTCTGTAATACTTGTCCATTGCAGGTATTGCTAGAGGATGTGGATGGCAGCACTTAGGAGCATATGTAAACCTTGGAGCCTATTATGTTTTTGGAATTCCACCTGCTGCTATATTGGGTTTCTGTTTTCCACTAGCAGGAAAAGGGTTGTGGATTGGAATACTGACTGGTGCAACCTGTCAAACAGTTATGCTATCTCTCATAACAATATTTACAAACTGGGAAGAACAGGTTTGCCTCCATTTCCCCAAATCTTGTCACTCTGCACTTGACACAGTCCAAAAACACCATGTTCACAATGTTATGTATTCTCAAATAGAAAACCAAACTTTCTGAATATGATGTTTAAAACAGAGAAATGATCTCTTATATTCAAAGAAAAAGTATTATCTTAACCCGTGCAATCTTATTAAGATTCAGATTTCACATGCATTTGTAAGTTTGGCTTGTAGAGCACACATGTGCCACTAAGTACTTCCTAAATTGTACTTATTTGTGGAATCTCTGTGATTGCAGGCAATTAAAGCAAGGGAAAGGATATTTCAGGGAAGTTCTTCTGTAGAAGATGCGTTGGTTTAAGCAAAAGGTTTCTTATCCATTTGGTAAAGCATATAGCTTTGGTTGCAGAAAAGATCAAATTTGAGTTACTTTTAGTTTGTAGGGAAAAATATTTTCACAACATGACGAGTGTAACAATATTTTGTTACCTTTTTCTAACCCAATTTTGTAAGAGGTTTTGTAACTAATTTCCAAAAGTAAAAGTACTTGGCTGGATTCACAGCACTTTTAAGTAAATACTAATTGAATTCGTTTTTATGGTACGCCAATTATTTTTGTTACTTTATATTAATTTAAAATCATTGATATTAGTTTTATGAAAGATGATTTCTTTTACGATTGAATTTTATAATTTGAGATGACATGATTTAAATGGTTTTTTATTTTTTTATTTTTTCCTTTTTTTTATATTTCAAAATTATTTAGAAAATAATATCTCAAATTGTACGACAAAGTTATTAAAATATCATTGTCCTTAGAAAAACATAATACCTTTTAATATTACATATTATTTAGATATATTTTAATTATTGGTTCGTATAAAAACAAACCATATTAAATATTAGGTGCGAATACCAGTTGAATTTGTATTGTGCTATTTGAAACCAAATGCGTATAAATATAGTAAAACTAAGGTTATACATTAATAACTATTACACTAGTTCATAAGCAAATTTCGAGCCAAGATCCATTAACATCGGTTTTTGTAACTCAAAAAAGAATAGTCAAATTGAAATTTTCAATTTGGGTTGGGTTTGTCACGTGACTATTCAAAATTAAACAAAACATTGTGGTACCTTGTTTATCCTTCACCGCAATATAATTAAAAAATATAGATAAATTTTAAGATTTCGTCACCTACCTCCAACTAAACACTTCGACTTCTAGCAGAAAACAAAATTAACATTGTTTACAATTTTACTTTAAAAAAAAATGTAATGAATGTTTTTTTATTTGTCACTTCTTAGCGTTTTTAAAAAGTTTTATTTAAAATTATTTTAATGAATTTTTTAATTTATTTTTTGGAAATAACTCTTGAATTTTTTTTAAAGTAGTTGGCAAAATTAACTATTTATTTCGTTAAGTTTATGTTAAATCAAGGACTTATATTATAATTAAACAACATTTCAATAAACTGCTTTAATATAAATCGATAATGAAGTCATTTTGTAATTTGTTTAGCTTAAAAATATTAATAGCTAGAAATAGTTTTTTATGTTTCTTTAGTTATATACTTCGTGCTGCTGTATAAACCTTTCTAATATTAATTAAAATTTTTTTTAATAAAATTATATTTGTTTAAAGAAATCAAGTGTAGTTGAAAATTTATCGATTGGAGTTATAATCGATCGATTTTATGAGATTACTTTAAAGAAGGTATTCAAATATGTGATCAACGCTCGCCTACCGTTTGTGTAAAATTATTTTGAAGAAAGTGTTAAAGATGTGATCAACACTTGCCTACGGCTCGTGTGAGATTATTTCGAACAAGATCTTTATTCATGTGATCTGTAACCGCTCGGACTGAACGGTTCCCTCAGTACCCATAATTGGACTGTCCGCAAAATTTCATTCGAATTCTTTATATAAATTATGGGTCACACTGTCTGATAAATCATGTCGAACGACGTCAAAATGGGTTGATTAGTCTTATAATTAACATAAATAAGATGAGTAATCAATATTAAAAAATAATTGACCCATAATTAAGTTTAAGTGAGAAACTATAAATACAAATAAAAAGTATTATTACTGAAAAAATTTCTAACATTAATAAAAAAAAATCGTTCTACTAATTAAATATATATAATCTATATGAGAAAATCTTTATATATTAAAAATTGTTTATAAAGAAGTGCCACGCAGGCATAAACCTCTATTATCAGCTTCAGACTGTTCCCAACGCCATCACCATCTTTGTCATTTGGCAAAAGGCTGATTGAAACAAAAATTATACCAATATATTTATTAAATTTTATTTTTTTATTCAAATTAATATTTTTATTATATATTTTTAATAAAACTAAAGTTTCACATCCAATTTTACTTCAAATTATTTTTAAATTTTAAATTTATTTGTTTTTGATCGTTAGATAAACTAGTTCAATTTTTCTTAAATTATATAATTGTTATTTTTATACCAACTAAAATATTTGTATAAAAATTATTGAATTTTATACATTTTAAAAATATACAATTGTTTAAAATCTAAATTCAAATAAAAAACAATATTAAGGTTTGATGTAATAAAATATCAATATAATTTATGAATTTTTTTATTATTAGTATTATTTTCTATTAAAAACTTTAAAACAATTTTAAATAAAGTTTAATGTAAAATATAAATTAAAATAAATTTAATATTGTTAAAAATATTTACTTGAAATATCAATTTTGATAGAAATATTTATACACATCTATATAGAAATTCAATTTGGAAATGGACAAAATTGTACAATTTTTACAAAAATTAGGACTAAATTAAGACAAAAATTAAAATACTGGACCAGATTGAGAATAGAAAAATGACACACGGCATAATAGTGACACGTGGCACTATCACTATTACGTGGCATGATGTCAGTTTGACACGAGGCAAATTTTTACTCTTTTAAAAAATTTTAAAAAAATAAAAATAAAAATCAAAAAATCCAAGAACTGACACGTGGCATCCATTATTGAGGGACCAAATTCAAATTTTGCTACAAAAATATGGACCAAAAGTATAATTTAACCTAAATATAATCAATATGAGAAAATATTTATGTTTGATTTTTAAGGAAGAGTATCACTGTGGATAGATACAACACCAGATGAGACCTTAGCCTAACCATATAAAGTATTGACAACACTCTCAGCCCAACACCTTAAGGCAATGAGTTTCTTTTTATATAGTGCTCTACTTTCTCATTTATAACCAACTTAGACTCACACTTAAATTCCTAATAATTTATATATAAAAATTAAATTTGATTTCAATTTCGAGAGGGACAAAATTGCTAATTTTTACAAAAATTGAGACTAAATTGAGACAAATTAAAATAAAGGGACCAAATTGAGACTAAGGAAATGACACTTGGCGTAATATTGACACGTGTCACTGTCATTGCCACATCACTCTGTCATCGTCACGTGACACAATGACAGCTTGACATGTGACAATTTTTTTTTATTTTTTTAAAAAAATCAAAAAAAAAAATCAAAAGAAAAAAAATTAAAAAAAA
>Ga0209589_1006957_pt1 | contig 18429 bp, 11 predicted proteins | sample CowpeawhiteBW_FD_187525 | JGI IMG/M metagenome (GOLD analysis project Ga0209589, IMG submission 187525) | Root nodule microbial communities of legume samples collected from California USA - Cow pea white BW (SPAdes) (version 2) | ecosystem: Host-associated > Plants > Roots > Nodule | place: USA...
AATCACATCAAAATCCCTTAAAAAAAACAACTCTAACTTCACCCTTAAATTCATTCAATCTCTTCATCTCCATCTCTCCTAAATCAATCTAAAAAAAAAAATACACCCTTGTAGAAAAGTCAAAAAATTATAGAAAAGTTATTTATAAAGAGATAATTTATTTTAAAATAATAAAATTATTTATAATAAAACTATTTATAAAAACATTTTAATATTAAAATAATTGAGTCTTACTTATTATCAATATTATCACTTTCAAAATTTCATTTTCTAAATTTTTACAACTACTTTTTTTACACATTTAATTTTATTAGTATAAATTATTTTATTCTTTAGTTTTAATAATTATTTTTTAAATTTAGTTAACTATCTTCGATAAAAAAAATATTTATAATAATCTTATATAAGTGATATATTTCATATTTATTTTTTAATAATTATGATAAGAATTAATTATTTTTATATGGCGCATTTCTTTTAATATATATATATATATATATATATATATATATATATATATATATATATGCAGTTAAGCATTGTGGTGTGACTATGTATATATATAAGTGGGAAGAAAAGATATTGCAAATTTTCTAAAAATTAAAAACCCTACACTCTCTCGCTTTCCCTCTCCGAAACCGCTCTTCGATTCGGTTCTGAACAATGGCGACCGCGTCGCTGGACGATGAAACCGCGAAGAAAGTCGTACGACAGGTTTGCAACAGTGGTTTTGCTTTTCGCTATTCTATATTCATTGGCGTAGTTTATTCAACTTTTGTTTGCGTTTTTTTCCCAAACAGGTGGAGTTCTACTTCAGTGATAGCAACCTTCCCAGAGACAACTTTCTCAAGAAAACCGTCAGTGAAAGCGAAGATGGCAGTATCCTTCTTCTTTATTCCGCGTTTGTTCCCTCATAAATTGCTTCAAATTTGTTGATTAAATGGATTTTTGTTCACAAGAAAACATAGCCTTAGAACAACAAATTTTTATTTAGGAGTCATTTCGAAATTACGAAAGGCTTTGTGATCATTTTTTGTCATTTTTTCTTTCTTTCAATTCTAAAATACCATATAGGGAGACTCGACATTGTGTTTGATCCTGTTGCTGTTCTGATTCCATTAAAACCTATTTAATCAATCCAAGCTAATTGTGGCTAATTGTTTGTTTTTTTGTCTTTTGCGATGTTGTTGGTCTTGACTTTTCCTGCAACCACACAGTGGTTAGTTTGGCTCTTATTTGTTCTTTTAACCGGATGCGAAAGCACCTTAAATTGGAGGAAGTTAAGTCGGCGGAGGTGCCCGACGATACAGTCAAAGCTGTTGCTCAAGCTTTGAAAGATTCGGCTTTGGTCAGACTCTCAGAAGATGGTTAGTTTCTTTTTTTATGCATGTGTTTGGTTTTATAAAACACGAGGTTTTGTAAAAAAAAAAAAAAAACTGTTGTGGCTAGTTTAGACATTAACTTATTATTATTCATAATTAAAGAATCTAAGATTACTGTGAATTCCTCCTGGCTTATTGGTTGTGTAAATTCTTTCTTTATTGTGGCTCCTTTAGACCTGGAGACTGTGTTTCTCCTTGCCATGCTGTAGCAATGTGAATAAGCTGTCGAAGTTTAGCTTTTTTTCTTTTTTTTTTCTCCTTGGACACTTTTTCTACCTTCTTGCCATGTTTCTTTTGATAAACATGGCAAATTATTCTTGTGAACCTCTTATTTCCACAACTTTGTGTTCACTATTGAAATACGTTTTGTAGTGATTGCTTGTAATGTTTATGGTGCTTTTGTTTTTGAATTGTTTTAAAACTTTTTAGGGGTTATTGAAATGAGTGGAAGAGGAATCAAACGGTCTTAAGTTAAATTTTATTTTTAACTTTGTTGTGTTTCTTAGGGTGAGACTATGGATGAAAATACTTAAAAACTAAAGAATTATTTTATTGATGTCAATCACACCAATTGCATTCTTATCATCTCTCAGTCGATAGTGGGTGACACAATTCCTTATAAACTTGACTTGGGTAATCTCAGAATAGTTTTGATAACATCTTAGTAAGTGGGCTTATACCTAATTTAACCTCATAAAACTGACTTCTAAGGTGAGGTTTTTACTTATATAGTATAATATATTATAATTTAGCCTTATATATATATATATATATATATATATATATCTGATGTGAACTTTTTAACTGCTATAAAATGATTTTTCTTATTTGTTTATTTATGTTTCAGGGAGCAAAGTTGGTAGGTCAACTAAGCTTCTGAAGCCAGAAGAGGTAATTGAGCAGGTAGAGATAAGAACAATTGCTGCATCGCCATTTCAATATGATGTGAAGCTTGAAGATGTGGAGGCATTCTTTGGTCAATATGCCAAGGTATTGTTTAGATTGTTGGAGCTATCTTTTGCATTATAACATTTTTGCTTGGGAAAATTGTAGTTCCTCTCCTAATTGTTATTGATTTTGATGTATGGTATGTGGCAACTGGAGTGAAAACTGTATAGAAGTTTATTAAATATCTTGATGTGAAATTGGAGCAGAATTGATACGCTTCTTATAAATAAATTGTCTTCATTTTTAAAGATAAAATTCTGGAATCTTATCTTACATTCTTCAGATTATAGGTAACTTCAATGATAAAAGAGTTTGTAAGATGGTCCTGGTGGTAGAGTGCTTTTGTATAATTTATTTTATGTAACAAAAGTGATAAATTCTAGTTTTCTGTTCCAGGTTAACAGCGTGCGGTTGCCTCGCCATGTTGGAGACAAAAGGGTTTTTTGTGGCACTGCTCTTGTTGAGTTTTCATCCGATGAAGAAATGGAAAAAATTTTGAAGCAAAGTCTTGTCTATGCAGGGGCTGAGTTAGAATTAAAGCCAAAGTAAGAATGCTCATATTAATTCAGTTCTGAGTCATTTATTGATCAATTATAATAAAAAAGTGTTATACTCTTTTCTGTAAATTAGAATAATTTCTTATGTAAGTGGAAGAAAGGGAGGGATAGTCCAATATTTTATGTCAAATTCCTTTGAAAAAGTAGATTGCTAAAAGGTTCTCAATTATTGATATTTGTAATAGGACAAAAGACAAGAAAAAAAAGTGTTTGATGGTAACTGCTTTACAGCCAGTTTGCTTGTGTCATTACGTTGAAAATTTGAACATAATGCATTTCAGTTGCAACGTTGGATTTTGTTCTACCATGAGAATTTTAGAGTGTGAAGACAGTCTACATAAACATATTATCTGATGTTTATGTTTATTGTATCCAATTCAGGAAGGACTTTGACGTGCAGAGAGAGAAAGAATTAAAAGAGCAAGAAAAATTTCGTCCACCCGTGGGTGTAGATCACCAAAGTAACATAAGTACAGAAGCAGAGTAAGATACTAACAATTCTTTTTATCCCCGCTCCTACAAGAAAACAGATAAGTTTATTAGCTAATTATCCATGTTTTTTACAGCTACCCTATAGGGTTACTTATAGCCTTCAAGCTAAAAATTATTTCTGATGAAGTTCCATCGGAGCAAAATAACCCTGAACAACAAACCAATGATGCTCATGATATCTCCAAAACCGATCAACAAAATCCATCTGAAATTGCTGCTGAGGAAAGTGGTAAAAATATATCAGAAAATGATGAGAATGATAAAGAAAATGGTGAGGTGAGTGAAGGAAAAGAAACTGAGGGTGAGGAAAAGAGTAAAGAAACTGATGGAAAAAATTCTGCTGCCGCGGATAAGGACAACAAGTTTGTTGTCTCACGAGAGGATTTGAAAGTTGTCTTTGAGAAGTTTGGTACCGTGAAGGTAATTGGGTTTTCCCCTTTTCTTCGGCTGTTCTGCTTGGTGCCTTTTGTTTGATTTTTGTCCATTTTACAGCTATCTTGTTATAATTACCACTTCTTCTTTTGGAGTTTCTTGCACTTTTAAAATGATATCTTTTGCTTAGTTTTTTGAATACCCTGGTGGTGGGTTCAACTAATCTGTCTCACTTTCATTCTTTAAACCCTAAAAGATTGGTTATTAATTTATCATATAGCTATTTGACTGAACCGATCAAGACTTGTATAAACTTATACTGTTTGGCTGTTCAGTACGTTGATTTCAAGATTGGAGAAGAGTCGGGATATATCCGATTTGAAGAACCTGAAGGTGCTCAGAAAGCTCGTGCAGCTGCAGTTCTTTCTGAAAAGGAGGGCTTAGTTGTCAAGAATTGTATTGCTATTCTGGATCCAGTGACTGGTTTGTTTCACATCTAATTTAATTTTTCATGAGTTATTCATATGCATTTGTATTTGGTAAAAAATCCACTTCATATGTTGATCAACAAAATTTCGTCATCTACCTAAATATTTTTTCCTTTATTATCACTAATAATGTACTCATGACATGTGCTGGTGCAATTGAAGGACTCTGTTGGATAAATTGACTGATACTGCCCAATCTTCTTTTTTTGGTTAATCTGAGAGCTGTTGTTCTGGTATGGTTTCAGGTGAGGCGGAGAGAGAATACTGGAGCCTGCTTCGTGGTAATCAGGATAAACGCAGAGGATTTATGAATAACAGAGGAAGGTAAAATTAGTAACTCCTCCACCATGTCTTTTTTTTTTGACTTAATATATTTTTGGTTGGTGAAAATTCCATTTCATTGCAGAGGAAGAAAGCATGGGAGAGGGGGTAAATTCAACCGTTCCCGAGAGAATGAATCTGGATCAAATCGCCCAAATAAATTTAGGAAGTTTTAACTGTATACAGATTAATGGTTATAGATGACTTTAGATGTCAGGATTTTATGTTGCTGAGAGGTATTTTACAATGCATACCTTAAATTTTGATCTGTTTATAGTTGCGTCAGGAGTAGCATGATGTAGTTCCCCGCTGTTTTGGTTATTATAGGCTATAAGACTTGGGCTATAATTTATTATGCACTCTTATTTTAAATTTTATTTTAATTCGATATATATTCGTGTGTTTGATATTTTAAAATATTTTACTTATTTATTTTAATTTATAAAATAGTAGTATTCTAATAATGATAATAATTTATAGTTTTTTATATTGACAATTTTAATACATGGGATATTAATTTAAATTTACACAATAATAATTATATATTTATTATGATTTTAAAAATTATTGTATAATTTTTAGTATACAAATATAATGTTCTTTTTTTTAAATCTTTATATCATAGTAAATATGTATTGTATCTTATATACATATAGTATCTTATATACGTATACGTGCATTACTAGGTTACAGTATTCTCATAATGCCTCATCTAAGTATCTATCACCATCGGATTATTGTTTCTTGCATCCCAAAATTACTAGCTGCATCTCATTATATAAAGAAATATCTCAAACTTTTTTAAATAAAAATAATGATATTTTAACTTTTTTTTTAATTCATTACTTTTATCATTTTTAGATCAATCATGTATTTTAATTTTTTTTCAGTAACGTGATCATCTAAGAATGAAATATTATTATCTTTTAATAATAGATGATTGAAATGATTAATTAAAAGTTAGTTAAAAAAATAATTAAAATATCGTTATCCTTTTAATAATAAAGTACCACGTTACACCACCACTTTTACTGCCTCCACTGCCGCACCATTTCTCGTACAGGAAGAAGAGAGAAAATGCGAAAAAGACTCATTTTGGAAAATCTCTTCTGAAACGTATTTCATGTTTTACAGGAAGCTGTTTTAGTAATATATTTATATGGATATTCCAAAAAAACTTATTCCACAGGAAATTTTATGAGTTTGAAGTAGTTGTTTTTTGAAATCCTTTTCTCAAAAATCTATTCTGAAACACATTTAATAGATTGAAAATTGTTTCGAAAATTTTGTTCCAGATATTTTGGTCCGAAAATATTCTTTCAAAAATTCTGAAAAGCTTGTTCCAAAAAGCTTCCGAAATATACGACCCAGAAATCACTTTTCTGGAGGGTAAAATTGTTATTTTAAAAGATCGGGGAGGTGAGCGAAGAAATTGTGAGGGTGGATAAAGTAAAACTATGCTATGGGGGTGGAGCAAGAAAAAATTGGGTGCAAAAAGAAACACCCCATTATTAGCTTTGAGACCACTCAACAAGTCGAATTATCTCATGAGTGTCCATGAATTTTAGGGACTTAATATAATCCTTAACAAACCAATACATATTACAAACTCCAAAATTATTTCCAAATATCGTCTCCCCATAAAAATATCGGACTAAAGTTGTGATTTGTAGATGTTAAAAAAACTAATATATATATATATATATATATATATATATATATATATTATATATATATTTTTTTTTTTTTTATATTTTCTTTAATTTAAAGTTTAACGGTTTTTAAGTTTTATTTTTCTTAGTTTCTTTTATTTCTTAATATATTATAAAAAACAAATATACAAACACACACACGTACATATATATATATATATATATATATATATATATAAAGGACCTTAATAGGATATCGACATTCAAAAGTATCCTTCCTGAAAGTCGATATCTAAATTTTCAGATATGATATCCTGATTTTGTTCAAACGGTATATTTTTGAATTTTGAAAAAACTTTTAAGGTGCAATAAAATCTAGGAGGTGCAAGAAGAAAGCCTCGAATCTTAGTTCTTGGTCTCATTGTCCTCCATTAGGCATCTTAAGGTACTTGATTTTCATTAATGTCTAAATATAATTCCTCATAGTGATAAAGGATCAATCATCCATTCAACATCAACCATCTCCTCTTGAAAGATGACAAGACACACGCACTCTATCACCTCTTAGGAGATACATAGCACACACTTGTCACCATATGAGATTTGTAAAATATCTTTGATATTTCATCCAGGATCCTCAATTTGTTGGGGACATCTCACAATAAATTTTACTCAATAAGAACCTTATCCAAAACATGATGTATAACTTTTTTTACTAACAACAAAATTGCATATAATCCTATATCAATTAAAGATATAATAAAATTATAATATATAAATTAGTATAAAATTTAATTTATCCAATAAATTTTTGTGAAATAAAGTTAAATTTAAATTTTATTTTCTTTCAAATAATATCAAAGTCATTCAGAATCTAACCTATCAATTCTTTTAAATCTTTTCTCACCTCCTATTAAATAATCCTACTATCAAGATATTCAATCCTCAATATAAAAACGTATATTTAAAGTATTATAAAAGTAAAAATAAGCTTAAATTTTATTTTCTTAAAACAAATATTTATCAATTGTTACAATTAAATTAAAAGAAAGTGAACCTAAAAAACTAACATATTTTCACAATAAATATAGTATTCCTTTTAATGCAGAAAACTTAAATGAAAAAAGCAATTATAAATTATAAATTCTAACATTTACATACACTAAAAAGTCTAAGTCAAATACTTCTTAAATTTAAATTTCAATAAATACTACAATGTTCATCTGCTATTTAAACAAAATAGATAAAACTAAATTATAATTTAATATAACAGCAAAATTACAATCATATGAAAATTTACTTGAACAATAATTGATAAATTACCTTTTCATATCTTAAAAATATTTGAAATTACATTTAAAAATAAAAAGTAAAACTGCTTTTCGCCAACTCTGAATCAATCTGACCAAGTCTTTACCGGTATAAAAATATTTCTACTAAGTTAATGCACTAGTCAAAAACATAGTCTACAGAAAATAATGACAAATTAATCAATCGTCGAATCGACAAACATAATCTAAAGGACCAACGTGATAAATGAATCGATTTCTAACTACATTACGCTTGAATAAACTGTCAGAAATCAGTTAAAATTTTTTCATGCAAAAACTAATCTATAAATAAGTTTTAGAAAAAATTACTGGCACACAAACATTTCAATTTATGTAAAAACCAATTTTACTTTACCTTAATATACTTAAGGTCTGAGCAGTATGATTAAAATAATGCATACTGCATTTATTAGATGAGAAGAAAAATACCATCTTTATGCCTCTACAAACAAAAACTAGAAATATATACGGAAACAAGCTGAAATCAGTGATGAAAAGAAGACGACTCAAAAATCCCAATACAATAGTGACTTACATAAGAAAACTAACGAATAAACAAATCACTTGCTGAAATCATGCATGTGCCGACTTCAGTTCATTGAATTTGAGGCGAACAGAACAAACACATGCACATGTGCTTTCACTTTGTCTGTCTGTCTACTCACGCTGAGCACTAGCTGATTCTGCTTTGTCAGGTTTAGGCATCTCTTTTTTGTCATGATGGAAGCGCACCACAATGCATGTAATGTTATCAGCACTCCCACGGGAAAATGCTGCTTCTGTTAACTTCCGAGCAGCTGCCTCTGGCTCCTCTTCTGTGCGGGCAAGAGAAACAGCGTCCTGAAAAAACAGAGTAGATATGGAATATCACTCAAAAAATAAAAACACCTCAACTAAGTATTTAACAGACGAACATTGAACACCGCAATAGGCACTACTTCTAGTCCTAGGAAAACATAAATACATTTTCTTTGATACTTACATCAAACCTCTGCAGATATAAAATACTGTTATGTCCCATGTATAATAGTATTCAATTTTCAATTTTCATTTGCAGTAATGGATGACAATAAACAACCTTAAGACCCTATCCAGCTATACTAAAACAACTACGGTCCACATTGAGCTACTTTCCAGGTAGCATAGCATGTCCAAGAAAGAAGCAGAAATGCACAAGTCACAACTTGCAAGCAGACAGTCGCCAAAAGCACAACCAGATGGTTTTCTCTTTCCCTTCGCAGATTCCCTAACTTAGGCTATTTGATGATAGGTAATCTTTTCTTATCCACTGAACAATACTCTTTGAAAACACGGATTTGATTAGAGGTTCCAGAAGGATGACAATATTCCACAGGGTAAAACATGGACATCTATGTTCTTTAATTTTTTTTTGTTTCCTTTACGGGCCAACTAAATAGATAACCCACTACTGCCAGATTAATATGAATGACGCATCAAATATGCACAAAATAAATAAAATGCACGAGTAAGACAGCTTACATCATTCTGTACCACATCCCAGAGTCCATCACTTGCAAGAATAAGAAGTTCAATTTGTTCATCCATCTGCTGGTCCTGAAAGCATATAAAAAGATAAATTCATTGTCAAACTATGTTGCTTATCACTTTAATATGCAACTATCGATTGCAACAAAGGTGAGGTAATTAACATCACAGAAGTGGTTCAACAAAAGAACTAAATTAAGGTTTGTGCAGGGCAATAATGAGCAGAAAATAGATAGTCTAAGTTAGAAATGTCAAAAGGGTGACCCAGACCAACAAGCTAAGGTGTAAAAAAAAAGTGCTGTTATGAACCGGACCTATATCAAACTATCGATCTACTTTTGATCCATTTAAAAAAAATTAAACCCAAAAAATAAAATATAAAAATTTATTTTTAAAATTTAAGTAACATTAATTAAACCATTTGATATATAAATTAAGACATGTGCTCTAATAAATTATTTCTTTAAAATTTCAAAATATTACTATTTTAAAAAACAGGTCAGCCAACCTAAAGCCAAATGGCTGCCCCACAAACTAAATGGGTGGGACTAAAATTGACTCAGTTCAATTATGGCCACATTTTTCTTACCTGATCCGGGCTGTTTTATATCCTTTTTCAGGCTGAACCATCGGACCATACCTATTTTGACACCACAGTGTAAATATTTTTGTGCTGCTATGGGAAACAACCACAGCTTGATATAAGCCACATATCTTGAGCTTTCTATAGATGAAAAGCATCAGGTGACAAGATTCCGTTAAAAAAACTGAAACATTGGTTCCTATCCACATCAGGTGACAAGAAATATACACATGTTAAGTTTCAAGACAACTTGATTAAATAAATTACCCTATACACAGGAAAGAGTGATTTTTTGAAATGTCAATTAACTTCAAATCACTAACTAGAAAGGACAAACTCTATTAACTTTGCATACTGATAGCCTTTAGGTTCTTTACAACTTGGGTTCGGTTAGAATATCTTAGTTAATCATCAGAAGATATAGTGAGAATGTCCATAGCACTCATCCTTGGAATTCATTCAAAGGTTGTGTGTCCTAATCCTTTTCTTATCTCGATTCATTTTCTATTTTCTATTGCAGATTTGTTCCTGTGTATGTTGTCTCCAGCCCACAAGCTTCCAAGCTACTTCCATGGAGAATGGTTTCTTCAACACAAATTTGAGTTGATAGGTTATTCCACCTTCCATAAAACACATCATTGGCGGGGGACAACTTTTACCTTACAAGTTGCTTTTATGTGAGTAAAGTTAGGTCCAACCTCACATTCTATAATGGTATCAAAGTGTATCCCAAATTGGTTCTCTAGAGTAGTCATGGGCACGAAGAATCCCACAGTGCATTCTTTAAAGAAAACACAAATTGTTCGCACTAAGCTTGGAACATATATGAACTTAATTTTAGGCCCTCCAAAGACTTAGTTACAATGTCTGAAGTCTTGAGATCATGAACACTTGATATATTCCCTTGGTATAGAAGTTTCAATCCAATGATGTTTTCGTCATATCTTAAGGAAATATGCTCTGAACAATCTAGAAGAAACAGGGGTCGTATAGACCCTAGGAGATATGCTTATAGTAAGCTAAATTAACTCATTGTGACTCGTCCTAATATTGTTAAGATCATTGGGATGCAGTCCAAAGATCCTAAAATATATCAAGAATGCTCTTGGAAAATGCCTTATCAACATAAGGAAAATACTTACATTGGGTATTTTTACACCGACAAGGCAAGGTCTCAAAGCAATAGAGCTCTACTTTTTCCAGTTGGAGGTAATTTAATATCATGGAAAAGTCATGAAATGTGATGACCATATTAAGTGCAGAAGCAAAATGCAAGGCTATGACATTTGTCACTTGTGAACTCATATGGCTAAAGCAACTCCACAAATAGCTTAAATTAGAAGAAAATTCCAAAATGCACCCTATGTGTGACACCAGGAAGCATTCACATTGTTTCGAGTTCGGTCTTTTATGAGAGGACCAAGAATATTGTGGTAGATTATCACTTCACAAGAAAAAAGTTGGAGCATTAAGACATCACCATATTTGTGAATTCTAGTGAACAATTAGCCCACATATTCACCATGTATCTAAGAGGACCAAGGATCAATCATATGCATACCAAGCTGAGCAAATATGACTTACACGTTCCAGCTTGAGGAAGAGCATTATAATCATTGAAATAAGGTGGTGACCTTTTATCATTAGAATCTCTAGATTATATATGTTAGGAGTATTTTTGTCTATTCGTGTATCATAACTTTATTATTAAAGGATATCATATGTCCTCAATTTATTGCATTTTCTTTAATTAATATATATAAAGCATCCATGCTGTCATAGAAAAACATGGTTTTAGCTCAATGCCTTTCTATTTCTTATAGTTTAACAAGTGCAATGGAAAGGTTGTGGGTTTCAGTTTTTAGGGCCATGAAGTCTTACGCAATGGGCTTTTCAGTTTTTCTCTCTAACTGTTACTATCTTTCCATTGATTTGATGCACTTCACTACTTTTTTAAATAATCAACATGATATTTAAAAAAATAAAACAGAACATCTTTAATCACAAGTAAAAGCCTTTTAGTAACTTCAAAATTAATAGTTGTTAAAAAGTACTTTTTTAATATGATCATATGCTTATGTTATACTAATGTAAATAGAGAATTTAATTGCAGCTTGAAAATTTGAGTCACGACCCACCAATCTTCCTAACAAATGTTCAACGCAAGAATTGTAATATTATTAAACTTTATCCTACCAATTTATTTCCTCGAAAAAACTAGGTACTAATTATCCAATGAAACTAATTATTAGTGAATCATCTCTAGCTATTAATAGACCGTTAATTTTCAGATTTTTCCACAATAATCAAGAATCACCTGGATCTCAGGTTCTGCTACCACAAACTGCTTCAACATACGGTTTCCAAAGGCCCGAGACATTGCTAGAACCCCTCCAACCCTCCAAGTACCTGACCAGCAAAATAAAGAAAAGTAAATATCACCTGCCCAAATTAATCATCCATTCTTTGGATGTTTGGCCAGGTTCTAAGGTGATATAAAACATATTATTCTAACCATAAGCTTAGAACTTGTATATTACTTGCATAAATCAATCTAATGTCAACAATAACACCTACTTTAATTAAATTATTTGTGTGGTGGAACATGGAACAAGTAATACAAAAGCCCAGTAGGTTTCATCCACTTTATTACAGTCCACGCATCACATAACACACTGACGCATGATAGGAAAAAATGTTATCTTGCTTATATGACATCACAGAAATTTGGAGGCACCCAGAATCCTATTATACTCGGAAATTTTCTCTAGAAATATCATGTTGGGTGTTACCAAACAATCCAACCATGATGACCAGAAAGCCCATTACTGAAACCCAGAAAACCAACCCAATTTTAAAGAGCCTGCATGCAAGCCTTATTTCTTCTTCCCATTTTGATTTTGCTCCTACACAGTCAAACCCTGCACCCTCTGGTGCTGATCTGCTGCCACAAACAAGACTAAGTATGGCAATTTGATCACTTCCCTTAGGTCATTTGCTTTGTAGTGCTAGGAGACAACCTGATCTGCTTGTTTCCATAGTCTTTTATCAGCTTTATATCTGATATTCTCTTGCAGCTGGTTCAGCTGGGTATTTGGTTTAATCAACTTCAAGCCATTTAAATACTGCATTGGTTTTCTTCTCTTTCCTGCTTCTCTATGTTGCTGCAGTTTGGACTGGGGTTTCAGTTCTGACACTGTTTTTGCTGCACTAAATAATTAACTAAAGAGATCTAGGGTTGGACTGTTTTCGTTTAAAGTTGCGTTTTATTTGGTGAATTCCTTCTAAATCTAGATTTGGAGTAAAATTGCAGTGTTAGCTAATGTAAGTTTGTTACTTTACATGTCATTTGTGACCTCATCTGTTTTCAATTTAGGTTTTAACTTTTATTTGGTGAATGCCTTCTATATATCTAGATTTGGAGTAAAATTGCAACCTTAACTAAAGTGAGTTTGTTACTTTGCATGTCATATGTGACCTATCTGTTTTTAATTAAAGTTTTAATTAAATGTTACTAACAATGCTGTTTATCTTATTTTTGCATTTTAGGTAGGAAAGTACATTCCATATTATTCCATATTCCATAACAGTTACCTTCACTTTCCAATCCATTCTTAGGTACGACTATTTTGTATAGATGTGATTAATGACTTATACTTTGTTCCAAATTTGCAGAAGAAAATTTAATAATAAAATCGCATCAATAAATTTACATAACTCTATGTACTTATATAATAATAAATGAGATATAACAAAAACTGTACAGATAAAAAAAGTGGGGATATATATGGCATATCCATCAGCAAGAACATAAATCCATGCATATCAATATTGTTTCATGTTGCCAACATGACCCCTGATCAAAAGGATCCAAGATAGAGTCAGCTCAAGCTTCCAATGTCACCATAAATTACTTGAAATCTCAACTGAGTCCAAAGATAACAAGGGAAACAACCCATCACCATTGTATGATACACTAAATGTGCCAGAAGCAAAACTTCAACAGCGGAACTATTTAATAAGGCCATTTATATTCCTGAAATATAAATCTAATCTAACCTGCCCACATGACAACACCACCAGCATTCTCAATTCTCTTCCTCTCATCACTTCTATTTGGCTTATGATCCTCAGAGAGAGCAATTGCTGCCAAAAGAGAAACAATTAGTTAACAATATTACTACCAATCATTTTTTCAAAATGTATTCAAATGGAACTATAGGAGAAAATTTATCATATGATCAGACAACTATTGTCTGAAATGCTGCATCTTCCACGTGATCTCTGTATTTACATCATCAAGAAGCTTTCTCCCAACATCACATCACATCATTAAAATATAAACACTTATTTCAATTTGTACAGAGAAATTTTATTAACATATTACTAAATACTACATCAGAATTTATAAAGGATATGACAACTTAAACTTTAGAATATTATAAGATAATTAATAAAAACTATAAATAGAAGATGTCGTAAAATAGTAGGTTATTACTTTACCTTTACCAGCTTTTGATATTATGGTCCTAGAATCTCCAACATTAGCTACATAAAGATGGTTATCAACCAAGACTGCTGTCGAAGCTGTAGATCCATCATCCCTGAAAGTGTCCTTTTCGGCATCCAGAAAGTTAGCGTCAGTCTGTTGATATGTTTCACCTGCAAGCTCGTTGAGGTTATTATAATTGCAAAAACTGGTGATGGAAGATCAAAAACATTCCTTGCAGGAATCCAGCCACAGATCACATAAGGCAAAATGACAAGCATGAGATGGATGAGCATCAAATACTTTCAACAATATTGAAACACACAAGAAAGCATTAATAAATTATAAACAACAGACATTACAACAAGACATTCATGACAATAATTGAGAGAAAGCGAACACACTTATAGCCAATTTGGCATCTGTCAAAAATTTTGGATGCTTCAAGAGATTATCAAAGAGATGCTCCTTCAAATACTCAGCGGCTCGAGAACCACCATGACCTGCATGAAATTTTAAAAACTTATTCGCACGTTAATTGCATGTCAGGTGAACAAATACACATATACTGAGATCAAAGAACTATTTTTCTCCCATGAAATCCAGCAGAAAATCTTACCATCAAATATTCCAAATAGGCATACTGATTGGCCACCAATCTTCAATGTCTTGATATCATAAAAATCTTCCATTGTTGCTCTCTTCCCCCGAAAACTTGAATACCCACAGCTAAGCCTTCCATCTTCACTGCCAAATAAAAATTTGATGAAATAAGTACCATTAGATCACAATATATATCAGGAAAAGTATAACATGCAACAGCAAATCCAGTCAATCAAGCAAATTAAATTGTTCATTAATGTCACTCTTCCAATGCAAGCTCTTACTAAAATTTCACATTGATTTTTCATAGTACGGATTAATGAAGATGAATTTAACTAAGAAAATTAAATAGATTAGAGTGAAATAATATGAATTTAACTCCTTCATTTCAACTTTCAAGTATACATTACTAAAATCCAGGCTTCCACCATATAATAGTATTACCTCCTACAAAAAGAACTTAACCTTTTAAGGCACAGGGAGTTTGGTTCTATGTTCCCCAGTCCACCTCGTAGAAATAAGAATATTTGCTGCTTGTATTGAGCAAAAAGAAACACAGTTCAATAAGCAAAACCCAAGCCAGCACATGAACCAAATGATTTAAAAACCTTGTTAGGGGGCCTTTGAAAATACTGATTTGAACAGTAAAGGTTAATTTGGCATTGATAGCACCTTAAAATTGTCTCTTAATCTCAAAAATTTCCCCATCAATGTTGTCAATGTTGTATAAACTAAAAGAAATGTCAATCACCTTTTTTGTTAAGGTAGTCAAGAATATTTTTCCTTACAAGGTCAAACAAAAAGTAATTCCAGATAACAAGTTCCAAACATAAAACTGACTCTTGAAATCTTAAATGGAACTATTAAGTTAGAATCGCCAACTCCAAAAGCCAATGGGGATGATAAAAGATAGTACCAAGGCAACAAAGTAAAGATTCCGTCTATGGAATCAGAACATATACATGCCATTTTCAAGGCGTCAGCATAAGTTGAAAGCAAGTTGTGAGAATCATATTCACCTTTTCCACCCTCCACTGGCAAACCTACCATCATCATCTTTCTCAGGCATCATATCAACAAGGGGTCCAGCCCTTGACACAGAACCCGTATCAACCATCATCCCTGTGATTGTCTTGTATTCACGAATCGGCCAGTAAGAAAAACCACTAACTACCCGCAAACTCCTCACAAATCCGTTGATTCTCACTCTGTTGGCGAAGGTTCCAGCTTGAACAACCAAAAAAGACCTTACACAACTCCCGCATACCATCTACCTGAAGTACCTAGCAAATCACAGAAAAACACATAAATACTCTCAAATCCCAACAATAAATGAAATCTGATATACAGCAAACAGAGACAAGAAAAAACTAAATAAAAGGTTTCAAGTTCACAAACCACAAATAATCATAATCATCGTCATTAGTCATTATTAATCTACACAATTATCCGATAAAAACAAGCACAAGGATCAAAACCTTTTTTTAATATTGAACTCTCTAAGCTACTGTAACCATCGATTCGAAAAGTAAACTCAACGCAAAACTCGGAGAGAATTGTGGAATCAATAGTTGAATGTTCGAATTCGAATCCGGTGAAAAGCGGATCGGAGAAAAAATGTCAGGAATTCGAATCCGGATCGAGTAAAGGTTGGGAGAAGAAACAAAGCATCTACAGATAGTATCTGCTGTGAATCTAAAATGAGAGCGAAACCCTAGAGAGAAAAAGAGAGGTTAGAAGAGAAGCACTGCGAGATTTGACAAAAAAGGAAGGAAAAACAAAAAAGGAAGGGAAAACGAGAGGAGTGGTAAAGAGAATGGAGGAAAAAGAATAGAAACATGAGAAAGGTAGAAATTTTTTCTTCAATAAATATAAAAATTAAAAAAGTTCCATTAATAGAACCTTCAAGTTCTATTCATTGTAATATACTTTTTAATTGTTCACTGAGAGAAATATGTCGTGGAGCCGTTTCTAAAGAAGCTGTTTCCATTTTGTTTTGTTTTTTTCTTTAGAAAATACTGTTTATGAGTGTGCAGATTTTTTTTATTTTCCTTAGTGGAAACACTTGCCATGTGTTAACTTTTCTAATTACAAAAATAGTAAAATTATTATCGTAATAATTATAAAAATAAATATAAATAAATATTTATATTAAAAAATAAAATTAATAAGATAATTATTCTAGTTAAAATAATAATTATTTAAAAGTTAAAATGAAAAGAAAATGTATGCATGGGAATTATTTTTATTTAATGATGATATTTATAGATATATTTAAAAATAGTTAATAATTTAATGTAAAAAATTTAAAATTAAATTTTTTTAATCAATTATTTTTCATCATTATTAAATATATGGTTTTTATTTATAAAAAAATAGTATTAATAATTTAAGTCAATATAAAATATTATAGGAATAAAATTGAATAATACTAATGTTAGTAATTTAAATATTTTATATAAAATGTTACATTAAACTTTTAATATAATAAGTTAACGTATTAATACATAAGTTAAATAATACTGAGTTTTGAAATTTAATTATTTGACGTTATTAAAATTTAATTTGAAATATGTTTATAAAATAATAAATTATTGAATAAAATATATTAAAAAATAAACGTTATCAATATTAATAATTGATATCAGTAATTTACATATATTTTGATCTAAAATATTAAATTTCAATGTAATAATTCAAAATATTAATAATATTTTTAAGTAAAATTTGGGATTGAAACTGTGAACTGAGTTTTGAAATATAATTATTTGATCGTTATTGAAATATAGTTTGAAATATATTCATAAAAAAGTAAATTAGTGAATAAAATATGTTAAAAATAAACGTTATTAATTTTAATAATTAATATCAGTGATTTACTTATATATTCTGATCTAAAATATTAAATTTCAATGTAATAATTCAAAATATAAATAATATTTTTAAGTAAAATTTGGGATTGAGACTGTGAACTGAGTTTTAAAATTTAATTATTTGATCGTTATTGAAATTTAATTTGAAATATATTCATAAAAAAGTAAATTAGTGAATAAAATATGTTAAAAAATAAACATTATTAATTTTAATAATTAATATCAGTGATTTACATATATTCTAATCTAAAATATTAAATTTCAATGCAATGATTTAAAATATTAATAATATTTTTAAGTAAAATATTTAATAGTGTTTCTAATTTACTAAATTAGTGATATTATTATTATTATTATTAATTAAAGTTTATTAAGAAAACGTATAAACATAATTACATACTATTTGAAAGAGATGTCCCTGTATCCATTTTTTTCCCCACTATAACAAAAAAAGTGTTATTCTAATGATTATTAAAATAAATAAAAAATATACTATTAAACTATAAATAAATAAAAAATTATATAAAGTCATTAGAAAAATAATTAATTATTTATAGCATAGATGTTATTTTATGGTGTTATTTTATGGTGTAGGTGATTTTCTTTAGGGTGTGTTCTTTTGTATAGATGGATTTGAGGGAGAGTGTGATGGATTTGTGTGGATTTAAATGAATGGATATATGTGTTTTTTTTGTGGATTTAGATGGTAAAATGAGTGGATTTGGAGATAAGTTTTATGAAAATTAGTGAGAGATTTGATTGATGTGATAGATAAAATAAATTGTAAAAATAGATAGAATTATAAAGTTACCAAAATACCCTTGATGAAAAA
>Ga0209589_1006977_pt1 | contig 18401 bp, 11 predicted proteins | sample CowpeawhiteBW_FD_187525 | JGI IMG/M metagenome (GOLD analysis project Ga0209589, IMG submission 187525) | Root nodule microbial communities of legume samples collected from California USA - Cow pea white BW (SPAdes) (version 2) | ecosystem: Host-associated > Plants > Roots > Nodule | place: USA...
TATATATATATATATATATATATATATATATATATATATATATATATATATATATATATATATATATATATATCAAGATAATAATAATCATTACTAAAAAATTTCATATTTCCTGCTATCTAGTTTTGAAAATTTTTCGTAGGAAATACTTATAAATTTTGTTATGAAAAAATATTTACAAGAAATTGTTGTTAATTTTTTTGTAAAATATTTTGTATAAAACATTTTTCACAACAAATTTTGTAGAAAATACTTACGAATTTTATAATTTCGTAGGAAATAATTACCCTTGAAGAAATTACCTGCTAATTAAGATTTTTAAAAAAATAAGAGAAGAAAATATATTTTTTTTTGTAATTTTTTTAACAAATTTACAAGAAAAATTTCATGAGAATTTTTAATAATAAATATATAAGAGTTAATAATCTAAGTGTAAAGCAGAAATTTGATATTGAAAATAATTAAACAATTTATAAGAAGAAAAAAAACCCAAAAAGTTATTATATTAAAGTTTTGAATTGAAAATAATGATACTTTATTTTAGATAATTTAAATTTGATTATGCATCCTAAGTGATTTGAATTTGAGGGGGAACAATGCTATCTTTGCAATGGTTGGATGTGAAAATATATAAAATAATTCATTGCGAGTGGTCTTAAATTTCAAGTAGTTTAGTTTTAAGTGTCAAAGTGATTAACATTCAAGTCTTTGTCACATTTTCTTGAAACTCAAATAACTATACTATTTATGAATGCTTTTATGATAAAAGTAATAATTTATGCAATAAATAAATTTTGAGAATGAAATATTTATGTATATAAAGAAATATATATATATATATATATATATATATAAAATTATATTAGAGTTAATTATGTTTTTTGTTTTAAAATTATTATAAAAAATCACGTTTCATTCTTAAATTAAATTATAAAGTATTTAGTTCTATACTTTATGAAAGTCAATATAAAATATCATTTTCAACAAAAACATATGAAGTATTTTTCATGTGACACACAAAGTTCTATAATGAACTTGTAACAGAGAAAGATAATTTGAATTTGTCTTATTTTGCATCAGAGATAGGTATTTATACATAACAACATGATTTAAATCAGGCATGTAAATATGATCAACATAATTATAGAAGATTTAACAACCTAATTACAAGAATTCATTAGCTTAATTTTAAGAGAATGATTTTAAACCTAATCACATAAAATCAATTAGGTTAATTATGGGAGAAAAATTATGATTCTATCACATCCCCACAATCGAATTGGAAGGTTCATGGATGTATAGACCGGTTTGAAAATCATCAAAAAGAACCTGAGGTAGGTCATTGGTGAAGATATCAATTATCTAGTGGCAGTAAGGTACATGAAGAACTTGTGCTTGACCGCGTGCTACCTTTTCTCGAACAAAGTGAATATCCATCTCAATATGTTTTATACGCTTATGTTGCACAACATTAACAAATAGATAAATGGAACTGACATTATCGCAGTACATCAAAGTAGCCTGAGGGAAAAGAAAATGAAGCTCTTGGAGAAGATTGTGCAACCAACAAGATTCCGAAACAACATCTGCAACACCTCTACACTACATTAGAACGAGAGAGAGTATGTTGACGCTTTGAAGATCAAGAGATAAGGTTGTCACCAAGAAACACACAATAATCAGATGTGAAACATTTCATGTTAGGACATCCACCCCAATGAGCATCAGTATAAGAGATAAGTTTCTCAATAGAGGTCGAAAAGAGGTGTAAATCATATTATAAGGTACCCTGAACATACCACATAATGTGATTCAATGCTAGCACGTGCTTAGTGCAAGGGCATGCATGTGAAGACAAAACCTATTGAACAACATAAGAGATGTTAGGGTGAGTGAATGTGAGATACCGTAAGGCATCAACAAGACTTTAGTACATAGTGAGATTCACATATGGTGTGTCAGAGGATGTACTAAGCTTTTTCTTGGTATCAACTAGAGTAGCAGAAGGATTGCAAGAGTTCATGCCGACACATGCAATGATGTGACTAGCATAAATGCTCTGATTGAGAAACAAGCCACCTGCATGTCTTGTCACAACAATCCTAAGAAAATAACTCAAAGGACTACGATCCTTCATAGAAAATTTAGAGGCAATGAGTGCCATGATATATTTGTGAAGGTCATAGGATGAGGTGATGAGAATGATGTCATTAACATAGAGGAGGATGTATGCCATGTTAGAACCACACTGTTAGATTAAGAGGGAACGATCTAAAGTACTATGGTGGATCCCAATGGTAGAAACTGTCAACAAAGTACTAGAACTAGGCATGGGACGTTTGCTTCACACCATAACTAGATTTCCTCCGGTGACAAACATGATCAGGTTGAAGGGGATCACGGAAACCTTATAGTTGGTGCCTGTATATAGTCTCATGTAGATCATAATGGAGAAATGCATTCTAAACATGCAATTGATGAATGACCTAGGATTTGGAGAGAGCAATGGTGAGAATGGTGCAAATGGTCGTGGGTTTCACCAAAGGAATGAATGTTGCATCATAATCCACACCTACATTTAGAGACCTACCACCACTTACAAGACGAGCTTTGTAACGCTTAAAATAGCCATGAAATTTTTTTATGTTTGAAAATTCACATATAACGAATGATATTAACATCACAGGGTCGTGGAACTAAATCCTACGTATTATTTTTAATTAGAGCATCAAATTCAAATTTCATGGTAAACTTTCAATTAGTGTATAATAAAGCAAGGGTTAGAGTTTTGAGAAGGTGTGATATTATAGGGTTGACAATGGAAACATAAAGGTTAAAGAGTTTTTTGGGTTTGTAGACACCAATCATGCTACAAGTGGCCATGATCCTAGTAGGAGGGGCGGGTCATGATGGAAGGGTAGGGTTTAGAGGCAGGGCAGGCTAGTCTAAAGTAGGAGAGATAGATGTGTTGGATGAAGGGGAGGATAATCTTGTAGGCTATGGGTTGGGCCAAGGATGAACAAGGGAGGGATGTATGTCATTTGTGAAGTTGAATAAGAGACTCACAAATGTGTATAGGAGGGATCACGATCATACAAAATTTGAATGGGAGACCGATTGGACAAAGCTTTTCGATGAAGTATATTAAGGAGATAAGTGGTCATTTAAAGGATATGAAACGAAAATGAAGAAGGAACGAACGATTGAGAAAGGAGAGTGTGAATCATGTTGTTAATGGTTCAAATTTTAAATTTTGCTTTGTTGTTTTGAGAAGAAGTATGAGGGCAAGAGAACTGAAAGAGAAGACCATTATCATCACAAAATCAATGAAACAATGTAATGTTGTACTCACACCTGTTATCACATTGAAAACATTTAACTTTTTGAGAAAAAATTGTGTTTGGATTTGATTAGTGAGAAATGTGAACTTTTCAAAAACTTAAGATCTAGTACCTTAAGGAAACATCTACATGAAATCATAGTAATCATCCAGAAACAAAACATAAAATCAATGTGGGATAAGAACAAGTTGGCATGCCCCAAGGAGGGGGAGTCCAACCCTAAGGTTCCAACCCTAGGGATTCCAGGAAAAAGATTAAGGTGCTACAATAAGTGAAATAGACAAACCAAATCAACCATTTGAGTGAGATCCACTACATTAATTACGTCCACCAGAGCAACCTAGATTGCTACGACTACAAATGACCCAAAATGGTTGTTTAAGTTAGATTGCAGTGTGGTTGTGAGGAGTGATCAAGGTCCCGTGGGGCTGAAGTGTGTAGTGCGGTATAAGAAACAATGATTTGTATCTTTTCCAAACCAGATTTCTTGAGAGTCAGTGTAGAACAAGCCTGGAGGAAGGAAGGCAAAGAATTGCTACAACGAATCAGGGTGGTTACACCTTGAAAGGGCTCAGACAAATTAGAGACTAGTTGTAATATCGAACAATGAATGTTGATAGGAGCATCAACATTTGCCAATTGATCAAAGATTTGTTTTAGTCGCTTATAGTATGCAAAAAAATATTTAGAAAGTCGTCCATGTGACTGGAAGAGAAATCCTAAAAATTGCAGCTAAACATTTCTAGATGGCCATAGTTGTGGAACCTTTCTCCATGACAGTGGTAAGAAGAAAAAAAAATGGTAGAGTAGATCCACTGAAATATGGTAGAATCAAGACTGGTCCACTCTTTGTGATCAATATCGATTAGAGCTGAACGTTCCTTCCTAATTTGAGGGATAATATGGTGAAGAACTCTAGTTGCCCGAGCATGAGTTTCAAAAAGTTTAGCCCATATAACATAATGGTCCTTCTCCATTTCCAGCACAAAAGGGATGTTATTTTTTATTTTAGAAACAATTAGTGTCGGATGAAATTCAAGTTTACTTGAGGAGGACTGTGATAGAGTGACTAGTGAGGAGCCAATGGAGAGTTGGTTGAAGACATGACATTAATGGTGGGACACGAGTCACGACTGTTGGAAAAGGAGGGACAACGGGCGAGTTGAGAAAGAAGGGAGGAAGGGTATGTAAACAGGTTGTTGGTGGAGAGAAGGTGTAAGACCTGGGAAAAATTAAATTAAATAAATATTTAATTATCAATAATTGGGAATTGGAGATGCATTTAAAGGAATTAAATGGGCCAATTCTAGTAAGGAACAATACTAGCTCAAGTGCTTAAGAGTACTTAGTTGTGTTGAGAGGACCTAGGTTCTAGTCCGTTCTATTATCACGAAACATAAATTGTTAATTGTTCACATTTACCATTTTTTTTGCTACATTGGAGAACCCCTAGAAACCCTAGCAGCCGTTAGGGAAGCTAGGGAGGTAGGGGTTAAACAGTTATAGTGCAGGAACCACCATGGTAATGAGACTTAATTACAATTTAGTGTATTTTTGTTTTAATTTTTATTAAATAAAATTAAAAGGTTGAAAAGTAAGAAGAAGAGTAAGCTTAGAGAGAGGAATAAATAACTTTCACATAGCAATTAAATAGAATTGTGAGAGGACTGAAAAACGAAACTTGAAAAGTGAATTAGAAGGCCAAAAAGAGTGTCAAGGTAGGAGCCAAAGGATTTGGAGCACTTTTGGGATCAAGAAAGGACTAGGATTGCAATTGGAGCAAGGAATCTAAGTAAGGGGAGTTGTAATTCTGTTTTTTTAGTTGATGTATGTGTTTCATGATGTGTTGAAGCCTTAATGCCTGAATTCTTTTCAATTCACGTTGTTTTTGAGGTTTCTGGATTTATGCCCAGAAATTGCTTGACGACGTTGAAGGCCTGCCAAGTGACACATCATGAGACAACCCAATTTTCTGGGTTCTGGCATGAACCGCCAGTGGCAATGAATGCTCACTAAGCGACGCAAGCAGACTTGGTTCATTTTTGTGTTTTTGTGAATTATTGGGTTCTTCTGATAGGGGGAATCTAGTTTGTACTATTTTGTTCAGTGATTGATGATGTCATAAATTGATGAATTGTTACTATGTTTTAATGTATTAGATGAATCGTTGCATGTTTAGGTACGGGGGTTCACGTTGGAATTGGGAATGAATCGGAAACATGATGTTCATGTTACAATTGTTGTGTCATTGTATTCGTTTGAGTTTTAATTAACTATGTATGAAAGCTGAAAGCATGATGGAATGTTTTTCTGTGAAAATAGATGAATGGGTTGAGCCTTGGATTTTTAGGGTTCTCATAGGGGAGGAATTATGGAGTTCTGCACCTAATATTTGATGCATCCCCTGGCAACAGGTATGCACCACCAGGCGATGCCTAGTGTATAGTAGATAATATATCTTATTGTGTGTTCGTGCGAATTTGATTATTGTTGGAATTTTCCTTTGAATGCATGTTGTTTTGATGCAAATATTAATCTATGGTTTTTGTTGTGAGTCTAATGTGTGGGATATGGTTATGTGATGATGCTAAACTTGAGTTGGTAAAAAGGAATTAAATTAAAGGGACTATTGCAGGGACTGGTGAGGTAAGTTATGAATTTGTCTGAGTGGTATGCAATGTTTGGTATCTGTTTTGAGTTCCCTAAGAGCATGATTCATTCGTCGTTAAATTCAAGTGTTGGCATGATCTTAATTGTGAATGCATATGTACATATGCATGATATGCATATGAGATTTGGTAGGGCATTGTTGAGTTAGGTTGAAATGTATGAACACATTGGAGTGTAGAACCTGTTTTAGGTGCCAAAGACCAGTGTCTTTCTCGCTACTAGTGTTGTGTCTGGCGACACGAGGCAAACCGCCAGGTGATAGGATACTCGAGGAATTCCTTGGAACAAGCAGCGCCTAATGGCAACAGGGAGTCTGCTAGGCGATAAGAAGGACCAAGGAGGCTCTAGGGTGCATGGCACCTAGCGATGTATTGGGACTGCCAAGCGATCTACAACACAATTTTTCCTAGTGACGCTTAGGCTGCGTCAGGCGATAGTGCAGGGCAGAGAGCTTTTGTGGTGGGTTTTGCATGGTTTGGTGTGATGGTCTTGGTCTGGGTGCTTGAATCCTTTTACGAGCGGGAGGTTCGTAATGGAGGTTGAACGCGTGATAATCGCGAGCGAGAGGTTCATGATGATGGAATCTTGTGTGAGAATACGAGTGGATTCGTATTGGATGACTCCACTTGATTGTTACAAGCGGGAGGTTCGTAACGGGATGGTTCCACACGTGTTGGACTATGAGTGAGAGGTTTGTAGAGGTTGGACCATGAGCGACAGGTTTGTGGAAGCATCAGAATCCCTAAGACCATGGTTGAATGGGTGCTCGTCTTATATAGGTTATGAGACAAGTGGCCATTATCCAAAGTGTTTTTATAAAAAAAAAGGGTTGAGCATTTTGGGTGAGAGTTATTTAACTTCTTTAACATATGTTTCATTTATTTTAGCTCACTCTTTCTATTTGTGTTTGGCGATGATCGTGTGATTTGTCACACAAGAGCAGATGATGTTTCAGGTGATGCAGTTGACGTATAGAGCCGGAGTAGCATAGGGATTATTTTAAATAAGCATTTTATTTTGTATTTCTTTTAAGTATGATGTTCAAACTTTGGAACTTGTAATAGTTAAGTTTGAACTGTGGATTTTGGGCTTACGCGTGATTAATAAAGTTTTAAATTTTCCGCATTTTTGGGAACTTTTTCGTTGATATACTTTATTGGAAACTATAAATTGTTTAATTAAGTAATGTCCGCTTAGGATGTTACAGAAGGCGTGGTGGCGACAACGCAAGATATAGCCTTGGAGCGTGAAGTGATGCAGAATGGAGAAGGAGCGCACGACGTCAAACGCAAAGAGGCGATGTCTAAATCAAATAGAGACTCGTGATACAATGTAAGAGAGAAAAATGATTAAATGTGTTTTATTATGCATTAGATATATGTATTTATACGTAGCACTATGATATAAATCAGGTATGTAATTATACACAATATAACTACAAAAGATTTAATAACTTAATTACATAAATTAATTAACTTAATTTTAGAAAAATGATTCGGAATCTAATAAAAAAAATCAATTACATTACATGAGAATAATTTGGATTCTATTGTAACCAAACTATAACTTCTGGTTTGTTAAAAAAGATGTTTTACATTACTTTCTGGTAAATGTTAGAAGTGGGTTTTAAGCCTAACTCAACCCCACAAAATCGACTTGTAGGTGAGGTTTGCACCTCACTTATATATTATGAATTGATCTTATCTCTAGCCGATGTGGAACTTCCAACACACCCCCTCACGCCGAGGTATATTCATCTCGTGCGTGGGACAAGAAATTACTGGGTGGTTCGTTAGTGACCCGATATCGGGTGGGACAGAATGTCGAAGAAAGCTCGCTAGGATATGCTCTAACTTGGCTCTGATACCATGTTAGAAGTGAGTTTTAAATCCAGCTCAACCCCACAAAACATGTTTTGTAAGATGAGGTTTGTACCTCACTTATATATTATGAATTGACCTTATCTCTAGTCGATATGCGACTTCCAACTGTAGATACTTAACGATTTAAAAACTAAATATAATTTTTCATAATATTTAACCATTTATATCACGAAACATGGATAACTATAATTACTAAACCATCATACTATTAATGCCGTATTGTGCCCTCTCTCTCTTTATGATAAGTTGTGTGAGTAGTGAAGTAGAAGCTCTGAAATTGAGTGCACATGCATGATTCCCTGAAACTAAGTATATGAATCCAGGTATAAAGGGGTCAATGTAATTGTGCCCTACCGACATGTTCCCCATAATTATTTGAATAATTTGTGTGGATATCTTCATTCTCAAGAAGAATATATTCATCTCTCTCATGATGCCTCACCAACCTTTTTCACTGCCAAAATAATAATGACAATTATTATAATATTTTAAGCTTTTTTACGCATTAAAAGATAATCATTCAGATGTTTATTATACAACTCTAACTTTCATTATAAAAATTCTAAAAAAACTTAGTTTAAGCAATTTTACAAGACTTAAATACTGAAATGAATAAATAGATATATTTATACCTGCTTTGCTTATATTTTAAATGAATAAATATATATATATATATATATATATATATGAAAAGTATTTTAATTTTAATGAAGGGTTATTGGAATGTACTTTTTCTCTTCGCACCTTCTTTGACTTTATAAGTATTAAATTCAGAATCATCACTCGTAGGAGACTATGTTCTTGTTATTTGATCTTACTATTGATGTGGGTAGTCAAAATTGGCGTCGAAAAAACGCATCAAGTAAAGTTTTCCCTAATCAACAACTAAAATCAAGAAGAAAGATAAATCAGATGAAACCAAATGCAAAATTAAGAAGAAAAATCCACCTTCTTGATCCTTTGTATGTATATATAGTAATCGTAAGTAAACAAACAGAAGGAAAAAATTATACATGTATTTATATGCTCTATACAATCAAATAGCATTTGCTTTGCTTTTATTCTCTTCTCATTTTAATCACTGTTTTCCATTCTGGCTATGGCTAAGAGAATTTGGAACAGTGTAGTTTAATTAAGAAAGTCACAGTCTTTGAAATAAACAAATAATAAAGCAAATCTGTGTATGTGCATCTCTCCTTTTAATCAGCCAAATATGGCCCATTCACAGAGGCCATTGCATGTTGCATAATCAAAACAGAAGAAGTTCCATTGTTTTGGCCATGGATGTTCATGCTCCTGCTTTGGTTTTGGGGTCAAAAACAACCCAACCCTTTTGCTTCTGATCCCTTCATAATTCTGAGCCTCTTGCAAGATGACACGAACATGCTGCAATAATAGCAAAAGCACAATCTTATAAACAAATAGTTGATACTTGAAACAACAGATTCATGAGCAGAAGAACAAAAAAACTTACTGCCATGGAACATCTCCAACAAGCATCCAGTCACCATCTTTGTCTTCATAAGTTGGAGCATATTCAGATCCATTGTACCCTTCCCTTTCTGAATATTCTCCTGCATCACAACCAGTGTAATTTTATCTTTCAGAATATACATACATATAAGCTAAACAAATGTTAAGTAGTGTTAGGGTTCTTACCAAATATGCACTTGAACATATTTTCCAAGGCCTTGAGAAGTTCAGGGTAGCTTTTGTAAACCTTGAGATCTATCTTCCTCAAATAAGGTGCACCCGCCATGCTCACTTTCACGTACATCCCATTCCCTTCACTTTCTTCTTCTTTCTTCTGCTGTACGTTATTCTTCCTGTAAGATCGAATCGGTGGCCACCCCACTACTTGTGCCCTACATCCCAATATATTTCCATTATTCATTCATTCATTCATTCTTCTAAACATATTGAGACAAATATCAAACAAAAACACTTACTTTGCAGGTGGTACAACGTTGTCTTGTTGATCACTTGTGACATCAGAACCATTGCTTATGCACTCTTCCTCACTTGCTTCCGGCGAAGATCTCTTGTTGCTTCTAGGACTAGAACGTTTCTCAGGCTCATCGCTACCGGGCAACCCCAATCTCAGCTCTGTGGCCTTCAGATTAAGTTCTTTTTCATAGCTTCCCAATGAATTCTCCATTATTTCTTGATGTATTATTAGCTAGGTGCTTACAGAGAAAATTCAACACTGTTGAATCTGGGTTTCTTGAGAGAGAGAGAGAGAGGGAGAGAGAGAGAGAGAGAGAGAGAGAGAGAGAGAGAGAGAGAGAGAGATGAGAAATGAGATGCAAGTTGTGGTGCAAGGGTAGTGGGTAGGTCATTAATTTTATAGCAACAATGGTTGGGACAATATGTAGGTGACTTATTCTCATACGGTGCATGAATTTTTCACACAATGATGAAGAGAGAAGCGACCCTGGGCTGTGACACGCGCTTCTTACTGACCAATGGGAGTAGGGGAGAGTGGGGCCCGGAGCACACGGTTGAAGGAGCGCGTGAGGTGGGGTTGGAAAGGAGAGATATGATTGGCGGTGACATGAGGGACATGAAAGAACAGGTGTGTGAGGGTGAGAGGGGGACAAGGGGGGAACAGGGAGGGGCAGTGGTACTCTACAGCGGGGACCACGGTGGGGCTGGTTTGATCGGGACAATGGGATGTGAGGAGCGAATCCTGGAGCGTTGGATCACGAGGCATTGGTACATGTGATAATGATAGGGGTCCCACGTGGGTGTCCTTCATTGGACGGTCATAACCATGTGACTGCACATCCTATTATTATAGTAGTAGTAATAATTATTATTATGGGGGAGAAAACAAAACCCCGTTGGAATTTTGTCACGGGATTTTCAATTCAAATCCCGTGGGCTATGGGTGCATTGCATCTCATCACTTCACCCACCACCTCTTCAATTTATATACCTTCCTTCCTCGCTTCTTAGCTTCTAAGTAACAAACCTAATCATACGCTTTACCATTTCATGTTCTTCATTTTTCACCTTAGTTCCGACTTGTCAAACATGTGGGACGTGTTCTCATTTAGCTTTTCTTCTATGTGCTACTCGTTCTTCTTTAACTTTTTTATTCCATTAATGCTTAACAAAAGTTATTGCTATTTCAGAGTACCCTTAAGTACTATTCTATAATTTATTTATTTTTTGTCGATAAAATAAAAGTTATTGCTATTACAAAAATCATGACAACTTTCATAATATCATGAATAAGCTCCCTGATGCCAATGCTTTTGTCTTAATTGAGAAGGAAAAAAAGTTAATATGAATGCCTTAGATCAACACAAGGAAGGTTTTTAGATAGTCTAAATGAATGTTGCAAAGTTTACTTTTATTTGTACAATAATATTTTAAGTTGTACTTTGGAGGAATTACTTTTACAAAGTGAAATATCCTAGACCAAAATGTTAGTCGAGGAAGAATTAATATTACAACTCATGAGTCCTGGAGTAAAAACATCTTGATAGAATGTATTTAATTGATTGTGTCACGTTAAAATCTTCCTTAAAAATATTAGTTGAAGAGGGATTACTATTACAACTCAAGAGTCCTAGAGAAAGAATATATATTTTCATAGACAAAATAGTAGAAACACGTCTTGATAGAATGTATTTAATTGATTGTGTCACATTAAAATCTCCCTTAACAAAGAAGATAGTAAGAAAATGGTGAGTACTTTTACATTTCTAATTGTAGTAAAACTTGAGATGACTTGCATTCTGTGTTCGAGGAATAACTTCTTCACTTAAGTTTCTAGGTAACATGCTCCATTATGTATGTTCTTGATGATTGAAATGGTCTCATACAATTCAATTGAAAATTTTCTTTAATCTTCCCTTTATGTGCTTTGTTTTTTAATCATTATATTAAGTCATGTTCTTGGATATTTCTTAGTTTGTGTTTTGAGTTATATTTGAGCAACTCTTTGTTTACATACATTTTCTTGCCTAATCTTTTAGCTAAAATACAAAAGACAATTTTGTTGCATGCACTTGTCATTAAGGTTTAGGTCGAACATCTTCTATTGATAGTTTGACATCCAATTCGCATGTTCATAAGGAGTATGTTAGGTTGTCGATTGTGTAGTGCATTTGTATGTCCATAATACTTGAAGTAATTCTTTAAACAAATTTCATTTGAACTTGTTCGTTGATTTGATGATATTCAACTAAGCTCATCATATGCCAAATATTGAGGCTTTGAAGCTCTCAAGATTTTTCTCATTTAATTTCCATTATCTATTATAATCATGTGAGGGACTTCAAATCAACATATGATCTTCCAAACAAACTTATGAACCTATTGGTAGTGTGTTTAGATTGTAGTTAAAAAAAAGTAAGTTTCTTTGAATAAAACAAAAAATCACATTGAACAAAAAAGCATCATGATATTACTTTGAAATCATTCGACGTTTTGTACCGAATGAAATGTAAGAGAAAAATGTCAAATGTTTGGTGTGACTTTCAATAACGTTTGGGTTCTGAAACGTAAAAACAAGTACACATTGAGTTGTTATCATTGGAAGGGGTTCGATTTTGATCTACTTAATCAATTAATCTATCATAACCACCGGGAGGAACCAACACTATCCTTTTGCTAAAGAGAAGGACCCAATGTCCCATGTGAGTGAAGGACCAATGTGAGATGATATAATGTAGTTCTTTTGATGTCAAGTGTACGAGGGTCATGTTGTTGACAATTTAAGAATTTATTCACAAATTGCACACAATTTTTTTCTCAAAGTTGGTTATTCAACTCTAATTATTTGAGAGACCATGGCTCCACCACTAAAGTGTAGACTACAAATTTCTTTTTGCAACTCTTGTAAGACGCATTCAACTTGATGGGTAGTTATACATTTGAAAACTCTTGTATACTCTCTTGTCACACCTCTAACAATTCCTTTAACAATGGGATCCTATGATTACTATTTTTTTGTAGCATATGAAATTTTCTTCCCACCAAAAGGATGTCTAGTGTTTCTCTCCTTCTCACTCTTTGTGGCTCATGAAGTCATTCTAGCACAATTAAAGTTACCAACTATACACCAATTTTCAGTGTTAGAATTGTTCATTTTGATAATTAACTCCTCTCACATTATCTTTCACTTTTATGTTATGCATGAAGCATACACTAATTGATTATGACTATCTTCTTAACTACTTCTTGTTATGTTCTTTCAATCTCTATAAATCTCTTACATTGTTTATTCTAAGATAAATGTCCATTCTTTTCATATAAATATCTTTTTCCCAAAATCATATAAGTTGATTTCATACACTAATCAATTTATTTATTATCATATAAAATATAACACAATTCATATGTAATCAACTCTCTTAAATTGTTTAAATACATAAAAATTAAAGTCCATGATTTTTCACTAAATATCAAATTCTTCCATTTTAGCTTTCCCCAAATTCTCTCATATTAAAAAATAAATAAATTATATGTACTACATCATTAGTTTTCTTCTTCTCACTTTTTCACTTTGCAATCTCTTCTTAATCTCTGTTTTCTAATGCCACGAATTTTCTAAATTTATTCTATCATGACCCAAAATTCCTTGCCAAATTCTATAACTTTTGCTTTTGGTTTCACATCACTACTATGGTAAGAAATCCTATCACTAACACACTTTCTAAACCAATACTAAGCATGGGTGTTGAAAGTAATTTTAAATCGATTGATGTAGAATGTGAATGCCATATACAACTTTTTGATATTTTATGCAGAAGCAGAACCGTGTAAATTGGTTGCACTACAATTTTTTATATATTTTGATTCAGAATTAATGTTTTTTTTTATCAGGCAGAATTAATGGTGATTCCCTTTGTTCTTTTTAAAATTTCTCACAAGATATTTTAATTTTAGATAAATTGTTATAAGAATTTGATCTAGATATTTTTTTAGAACAAATCACAATTTTTTTTTTGAGTTTTTTCTTTTAGTAAACAAGTAATTTTATCTTCAAAAGTCAACGTTATAATATAAGGTGAACAAATTTTCTCTGACAATTTTAAAATATGATTTATAACACTTTTAAATGCCTAAAATTTAGATCAATGATATTTAAAAATAAATAAATTCCGTGAGAGTTTTAAAGTTCAAAATATAACAAAGCAAACCCAAACAATGAATTCACACATTATTATTTGAACAGGGCACCCTCCTAAAACGAAAAGATGAGATCATATTCGTGATGATTTTTAATTAAATAAAAATACACAAATTACACAATAAAAATGTGAATTAAATAGATGCATGGGACTGATTTTAAGTTCACATCATTAAATATTCAGAATTTTTTTATCATTTATGGTAATGTTATCCATTTTAAGTTCACATCATCTGATTTTAATATTCAGATGGTAATGTCTTTATTGCAGAAAAAACTAATTAAAACTTTAAAAATGTATAATAATATAAAAAATGGAGAAGAAAATGTTTCATTTGTAGAAGAGTATAAAGTGAGATATTATTTGTGATTGGGTGTTATGAAAAATGAAAAAAGAAGGAAACACACATACCCTGGAAAATGGAAATTGCAGAGTGTTTGGAAGGAAACAGACACAGTGACCTCCATTATTGCCGACAACCAATGTTAACATTACACCTCTCTTACAACCATCCATCACCTCTCACCACACACCATCCACCGCCACCCCTTCTCTTCAACCATTACTGTTCACTGTCTCTCCTTTCAGATCAAACAACAGGCATCATTTTCTCTGTCTTTTCCAACTCTGTCTAGATTTTTCTTAAAACAATAATTTAGGGATATAAAAAAGGTATATTAACATTTAATATGCACTTAGAGAAATAAAAAAATGATAACTTTATAAATTATTTCATAGGTTATATGATAATAAGAAGAGGAAGATAAAAAACAACAAAAAAGTATATTATATAGAAATGTAGATATATGTTATAAGAAAATGTTTCATTAATAATTAATTTTATTGAAGAAAGTTGTTAGTTATTATAATATATAATAACCAATTTAGATATCATTTTAAAAAATAAAAAATTATTGGTCATTAAAATCGTGATTATTATGAATAAATAATTATAATTGATTACTAATTAATTAGAGACTAATTAATAAATCAATTTTTTTGGTATCAAAAACCTTAAAAGATATTTACTGACCAATTTTTTTTTTGTAACAAAATTTTATAAACCAATTTATAGATTAATTATAATTTTTTATTCATAAAAGTAATTATTTTAGTAACTAATAATTTTTCATTTTGTAAATTTTTATCTAAATTGATCATTATAATAATTAATAATTTTTAGTCACTAAAATTAGTTGTTAAAAAATATTTAAGATGAATATATATATATATATATATATATATATATATATATATATATATATATATATAATATAATATATATATAATACAATATTCTTTTTATTATACCTCATTAAATAAATCTTAAAATAATAATATTTTAAGACAAATTTATCTTATTTAAATTAAAAATTAATGTAACAGGTTTACTTATGAATTGTTATGAATTAATGATTGTCCATTGATTTGATACATTTGATACATTTACTCATATGATTAATATTCATATGATTCATTACTCTTTATGTAAATATTTGTATTAACTAAGTTGATTTGTTTCCTTTATGAATTACATGTTGTATCTATAAATAAGACTCTTTCTATCAATAATAATACACAGATGAATTGCTCCCTATTCTCTCACTCTCTGTTCTCTATTGTCTCTTCTCTATTATCTATTATCTATTATTCTCTCTTTATTCGCTTTGTTTCATAACACGTTATCAGCACGATGCTCCAACCAACTGAGGACTAGTGAAAGATTTTTCTCTCTAACGATAGTGCTATTCGTGTCTCAATCCAGGCTCTTTTCTAATCCTTTCTCATTTTATAATTTTACCTTATATTCTTCCTCTTGTAATAAGAATTTTTTGACTTTATCAATTTTCATATCATCTTATTATTTTTATTTTTATTATGGCGTAGTGATTATTATTATTATTATTATTTTGATGATGATTATTATTATTAATATTATTATTTTATGAAGGAGTTCTAAACACGCGAAACATTGCAAAATTTGGATTTGTGACCCTTGATATTACAAGGAAGAATTCCTTATATTGAATTTTAAATGTTGAAATACATTTAGATGCAATGGATATTGAGATTCCATTAAATAAAGAAATAAAGCATCTAAGCAACTAATTTGCTCATGCAACAAAAATATTATGAAAAGAGATTTCACAAATATTATGAATTTATTTCATGTCTATGTATGACTGGTTGGCGGGACAAAACAATAAAGCTTTTGATGAAAAATCTTGAGATTCGCCTAATCTGCTCCATTCCCAGAAGTGAATGCAGCAATAAATAAAATGAATTTATTTCATTATTTTATGCCTTTGTATGGCTGAAGAAAGCAGTGAGCTTTTGATATAAAATCATGAAACCTGTCCAAATTGGTTTTACTCCATTCCCAGAAGTGAATGCAGCAACATTTGATCTATATTTTCATGATCGTGATCGTGACATTGATTATGGACCAATAATGTGAAATTTTCAAAGCCACATTTTATCACTAGAAGTGGCACAATAATGTGAAAAAGGGAAAAGAAAAATGTGAAAATATTGACAAAAAGATGAAAGTATATATTATCATTACGGTGGTAAAGGCCATTTGAGTTGTACTCATTGTACACCAAAGCATCTTACAAATAATGAGAAGAACATAGAAACACACTTTGCTTATGAAGATGGTGATTCTGATTATGGCCATATGAATGTTACTCATCTTGATATTATTATTTTCTTTGCTAAAGCAAATGGAAGCACTGATCACCTCATTGATTATGAGAGTGTTAAAAAAATCATATTGATATTTACGTTTATATGAAGAACGAATGTTGGCACTAGTACCAAAGGTTATGTGTCTTATTGATAGTGCAACAATTTATACAATTCTCAAGAGTAATAAATTTTTCTCTTGTTTGATAATACGAGACATAAATGTTAGTATTATTTATAGTACTACAAATAAATTTGAAGGTTATGGAAGAGCTATTATACTTCTACTAAGAAGTTGAATAGAAACTTATTAAGTTTCAAGAATATTTGTCTAAATGAATATTATATTGAGACAAACAATGAAAAAGATATGAAATATATTTATATCTCTATGATTGAGTTGAAAAAGAAAGTGTATTGGAGAAATTATCAACATCCTCTTATAATTTGTACTACAAGTTTATTAGTACAATTGAAATGCATGTCATGGTAAACCAAAAGTTTACAAATCAAAATGATTACCTTCTTTGACATGATCAGTTATTATGATGCGGAAATAAAAAAGGGTTGAAAAACTCATGTGGACACGTTTGAAGCGTGGTAGACCTATTGGTTCCAAAGATAAAAACTCTTTAATGAGAAAGGGAGCTAAAATGCAAGATGACCTAATCGAAAAGGTGGAAATCCCAAAAGATTCATTTGACATAATTAATGATTCGGTTCCAGAAGAACCTTAGGTACCTGAAATTGTTGAAAATGATGAGATCTTAATAAGTTATGTCATGAATCATATAATATGGAACCAAAATGAAGTTAACATTGACGAAAATTTTACTTATAACATAGCGATGAATGCTATGAATGACAATGAGGATCAATGAGCAATGATCATTGAAGATTGTCGACAAAGAAAAGATTGGCCAAAATGAAAATATGCAAAGAAGCATAATTATATTTGTTTGCTAAACGAAAGGTTTTTGAACATATAGTTCGCACACCTGAAGTTATGAAACCCGTTGGGTACATATGGATTTTTGCGCAAAAATCAAATTAAAAATGATGAAATTGTTAGATACAAAGCATAAATGGTTGCTTAAGGTTGTTCACAAAACCTTGTATTGATTAGTGAAAAAAATGTTCACTAGTATTGTATGCAACAACATTGCAATATTCGATTATCCTAGTTGCACAACAAGGTTTGCATTTACATCTAATGGATGATGTTACAACCTATTCGTACGGTTCTTTTGAGAATCATATTTCTATGAAAATCCTTGAAGGATTTTATTTGCCCAACAAGACAAATTCTAAAGAGGGTTATTCAATAAAATTGAACATGTTTTTTTATTGATTAAAGAAATCAAGACGTGTGTGGCATAACTGTCTTATTAAGTACTTATTAAAAGAAGGATATAAAAATGATCCTATTTGTTCTTGTATTTATATGAAAAGATCCAAATAATGAATTTGCCATAGTTATTGTTTATGTAGATGACATAAACATCGCTGGAATTCCTAATGAGCTCACAAAGGCAATTGATTACTCAAAGAAATAATTTTGAGATGAATGATCTTTGAAGGGCAAAGTCTTATTTGAAATTAGAAATTGAGTATTTAAATAAAGGTGTTTTTATACGTCAAGAAGCTTATATAATTAAGGTGCTTAAAATGTT
>Ga0209589_1006979_pt1 | contig 18400 bp, 11 predicted proteins | sample CowpeawhiteBW_FD_187525 | JGI IMG/M metagenome (GOLD analysis project Ga0209589, IMG submission 187525) | Root nodule microbial communities of legume samples collected from California USA - Cow pea white BW (SPAdes) (version 2) | ecosystem: Host-associated > Plants > Roots > Nodule | place: USA...
CACCTACTAGTTTTTTTTTTTATCTATCCATTGACAAACTTCGGTAATTAGTCTTTTCATCAACGTATTGAGAAAAATATAATTATCACATTAATCTCAAATATAGTTGTGTAAAAAACATACACCATTTAATGAATTGGGATTCAACCTTTCCAATGTCATTGAAAAAATTTGAAACCATCTCTTTAAGTTTGTACGTTGAGCACAAGCCACAACAGAATAGACAAACAAATGTGGTTGTCATGTCACTTGGATGAAAATAATTTGAATCATGGACGAAATAATAATTTATTTTTCCTTTGTTGTACTTTACATTAGTTTTGAGATATTTTTCTTGAGAAAATGATACAATTGATATTTACATGCTGCAAAATATTATAACATTAATTCTAACTATAGTTGTGCAAAACACTGATACTTTAATGAAACCTTTAACTTATACCTATTTAATACATTCTAAATGTAGTTGGGTAAAACATGAATAACTTCATGAAAAACCTTTTACTTATATCTATTTCATACATTTCAGATTAGTTATCGGTACAAAGAACATAGGTGTTATATTTTATGCCATAAAATAAGTGTGTAAAATAACTTAAATTAAATATATTGTATGCTTAAGTTTTAGTATAATTAAATTGTGTGTTTTAAAGTATGTGTGGAATTTGTATGTTTGTGTAGACATTATTAGGGATAGCAAAAATATTTGTGTCTGCAGGTGTTCGCGAATAAAATTTATAATGGATAATTAGTACTCGTAGGTAACAGATATTTTAATAACTATTTATAAACGGGTCAGATGCAGGTTAGGATTGAGCGCTTACCACTAGACCAAAAGATATAGTCATTAGTCAGGGCACAACTCTTTTTACTTAAGAGTGTAAGCATTGCGATTCAATTGTGATCCGACCCACTTGGTCTCTGCCACAGAACAATTGATGCCATATGCAACACAGGTATCATATTACATGTGTCTACGGATTCTTGTTACCCACAAAAATGGATTATAGTTTAGTGATATGATTATAGGTGAAAAAATGGATCTGGCTCGACGGGCCCGTCCGCCAACCCGACAAAAAAAGCGACATGGGTCAGCCATTTCAACCCAATGGCCCGGAATAGCCTGGCCCACTAAACCGCCAACCCATAGGTCCAACCTGCATGCCAAGTCGACCTAACTCACAAACCGTGTTTAAATAAAAGTAAAAACTCATTAATTGCTCATTGGGTTAGGTGGTTTAAAAACAAAACTCATGAACTGCTATTTAGGTTGGGTGGTAGGGTTTGTTAACAAAAATAAAGGCAAAATCCATGCCTGCAACTTAAAGTCGTTGCAATCCACAGTAAAGCATAGAAATCGCAAGGAAGAGTAAGACCTAAAGAGGAGGTGTACAACGCTCGCAACCACCACCTCGAAGCGAGGGAGAGTGAGCACAACAATAGTGACTACCATCTCAACACGAGGGAAAGCGAGATCAAGAGAGGAGGCACTAAACAACGACGATCATCACCACCTAAATGCGAGGGAGAGTGAGATCGGGAGAAGAGGCAGACAACAACGACCACCACCACCTTGATGAGATGCAGAGCGAGATCGAGAGACAAGGCTCATAGCAGCGTTGGTTCCCACAACAACAACAATTCCCACTTTCTGCATTGTTTTTTTCCTAATTTTGTTTTGTTTGATTTTGGTTGTACTGATTTTGGTGTTTCTTCATTTTGATGATTTAGGTTCCATGTTGTTTCATTATCTTTCCAAATACAAGTTTTCTATTTTCTCTGTTTTGTATAGTAATGCTTAAAATATAAAAACTGGCAAACCAAACCACATATTCATCTTATTTTGAAGTAAATGACACAATTCAAATTGTTTTTAAGTCGTGAACTAATCCAACCTGTTTTCAACAAACCAACAAGTTGTGCTAAAGCGAATTAACGATGCATTTTATCACCTTTAAATATGATAAATGAATAAGTGTACCTTAGAATTAATCTTGACAAATAATTTTTGGTTTGATTTTTACATTAACTAATATCGTATCCTAGATTTTGGAGTAAAATATTTTACTCACGAGCTTGTAATATAAAATTGGAGGATAGTTTGGAGAAAATGAAACATGATAATAATGTTAGTCCAACACAATCTATTTCAAAAGTTTTTGATCAATAACATTCTAATATTCACCAACAAGCAATCTTGGCAAGATATTAAATTATTTTAATCATAACAAATAACATATGGTTATGATGAACTGATCTTTTAATTTAAGTATGATCATTAAACAAATCAGATCATCAAAAGAAAATTAAGTATAATATTTACATTATCACCAAAATTTCCACTCTATGAAAAGATTTATGATGACTTAAATGACACTCATCAAAAGATCATTCAATAGAAGACAAAACACTTAAACGTGACAATCTTAAAAAGATTAAAATTCAATTTTTAATGGTACAAGTATGGGATTACTGTATAACTTTAATTTATAGATTTTTAAAAAAATATTTTTTAAAAAATTTATTTCCAATTAGTGATTTCTAAAACCATATGCTAATTTCGGTTTTGTAAGCCCAAAACTATTGAAAATTATATTTGTACACAATTATAAAATGAAAATATATAAATATACATGTCTCTATATTAGTAAAAGCAGTAAGATATTTATAATTAAATAATATTATTTTAGTTTATTTTATCTATCGTAATTAAAAATACTTAATACGCACATAAATAAAATAATCGAAATATAGCTAGAAAAGTAATTGCTTCCACAATATTGCACTTTTGTTATTTCCCCATTCCTTAGTTTTACATTAATCTAATTGTGGTAATTACGTTACAGAAATATCATCACGTCATTCCTTAAATCTAATTGTGTAAAACGTACATAAGTAAATGAAAGGGACTCATTCTTTCTAATGTTGTTAAAGAAAACTATGGTCGTTAATTTTATTATGCATGTTTTAATTAAACAATTTTTAGACTTTTTGCACGAACATTTTCTCAATAGGTAAATTAAAAGGCTAATGCAAAACTAATGGATAAAGAAAGAATCAAAACATATAGGAAAAAAAAAAAAGTATAATTATCATGCTACCATTGTTTTGGTCTTTCCATTTGTGTGATGTAATAACTACATATGTGTATATAATTTATTGACACTCAAATACTTAACATAGAATTACAATCTTTTTTAAGATGAGATCTAAGTTAATGGGAAAGAACGAGGTGGTTGGCAATTTATAATTTAGGAAATATTATTATTATCTCTCTATATATATATAATTTGGAATAGATAATATTATTTGCATATTTATATTTGTATGGAAACCGTAATAATTTAGTTATTTTAACCACGATAATGGTACTTTCATGAACAAATAGAGTTAGCATATTCTTTCACTATTTCACTTTCCTAAATTAACTGGTTCAAGTAGTGAAGTAGAATGTAATTAAGAGTATGTTTTGGTAAAACATTTAATGAAGAATCTTTGGATAAAATTTCAATAAGTGGTTTACGAAAAATAAACATTTATGTTAAATTACACATTTAAGTTTTATAAAGTTATTTGATTTAAGCTTAAATAGTAACTTCATCTTATTTCTAGAATCTTCTTTCGATTTGATTTTCTTTGTTCCTACTCGATTATGTTGGTAGAAATGTATAAGTCATGAGAGAAAGAAGAAAGGATGCCTACAAAAAACAAAAAATGCACAAGAAAAGTTTGGGTAAAAACCAACTCAAAAAGTCAAATCAGGTGATTAATGGAGTAATGAATGCATACCTTTAATCATTGGGGTCCACACGTATTTATAGAGTATTAATTATGTTTGGCTATGTTATGGGCTGGACCCTAGTTTGGGCTGTAGGGGGGCCCAGGCCCTAGCCCAGGCCCTTAGTTCGATTATTGTGAGCTCATTGAATATCAAGGGGCTCTGATTTCGCTAAGTCTTTTAGAATGGTCTGATTCGGTTACTTCCCTAGTTGGCTTATGTCGTCCCTGTCCGTGTACTGTCCTAGGTTGGTCGTTCCCTTTTGCGACCTTTGTTATGAGTTTAGGCCGGTTTAGGTCTATGTCGGCCTGAGCCGTGTACCTTAGTTGTTTCCGGCATATATGTGGTTCCAGATTTATTAGAATCTTTTGTTCAATATATAGAATACAATGTCCCATCATATAGAGGGTAGAAAAAATGAAATAAAATAGAATATTTGATAATAATAATAATAATAATAATAAAAGAGAATCAAGTATATGATATCTCTATCAATATAAATAAAAGCACGAGATATATAATATCTTTATCATATGTCTTTATTAAAAGAAAAACAAATCAATTGAGTTTTTACTTTTTACAAAAGACTCAATTAAATTTTTAATATATTTTTGTAAAAAAATGTAATGTGACTTTTTTCATTAAATTAGTGTTAATATCAGTTCAAAATATTGTCATAATTTGGGTGTGACACACATATGTCAAAATTTGGGTCATGTCTTTGAAAGATGTTACATCATTACAAGAAAATGTTTCATTAACAATTATTTTTGATGATCAAAATTTGTTAGTCACTATAGTTACCAAATTATATATTGATTACTAAAATAATCACTATTATGAATAAAAAATTATAATATGTTTCTAAATTAGTTTCTAAAATTTAGCTACTAAAGAAAATTGATCCCTAAACATTAGCTATCAAGGTTTTTTTTACTAAATTAATTGATTTCTAAATTAGTCTCTTATTACTTAATGACCAATTATAATTTTGTATTCATAGTAACAATTTTTTTTTTAATTTATGAATTAGTATCTAAGTTGGTAATTACAGTGACTAGTCACTTTTGTTCATTAAAAGTGACTAATCACTTTTGTTCATTAAAATAGATTGTTAATTAAATATTTTCTTGTAGTGCAGTGCAGGTCAAATAATCAAATAAGAGGATTTCCAAAGTGAAAAAATCTAAATTTTAACATGTAATAAATCATGATTTTGACACATGACCCTTATTGCACCGGTGGATAGACGTGGATAACATAATCATTATTATCCACCAAACTTTTATGTCAGACTCATACTTGTCACAGTGGAAGTAAACTTCAATTCTAAGCTTCAAATACAAAATTTTAATTACTATCTATAGCTTCAAAATTAGTTTACAAATACTCCATCAATGGAGAGAAACAAAAAAACATAGGTGACGAAATTCACGATAACTATCAAATCATAAAATAAACCATTTGACAAATTTTATGTGATGCATGACTCTTCAAATAATCCAAAATTTAGTAGTCTCTAAACCTGCATGAAATGTGTAGTGAAGTGAGATGAGAACGACAAGGACCATAAAAGGTTACAAGATAAAAGAGTTTTTTTTTTTTTTTCTATAAATTGGTCGTATTTAGATTCATTTCATAGTAGGTTTGAGAAAATGAAAGAGGAGAAAATAAAATGAAAACGTGAATAAAAAATCGTACATAAAATTTTCTATGTTCGAAGGGACAAAACTGGCGAGAACACCGCTAGGCGTGGAAGACAACAAACTTTCTATTTTGGGAGTACATGACAAAGAAACCTCTAACATGTGTGCTTCATGATTTGATTTTGAAGAAGAAAAATGATTTTTTATTATTAAATTTTAACAATTTTCTTTTATAACATAAGTGGTCTCTTTTAAATATTTTTTCATTTTTTTATTTTTGCATTTTCTATATTTTAAAATTATTTAAAAGATATCATTTTATATTATAAAAAAAAAAATTCAAAATTTAGTAATTAAAATATTATTATCTTTTGAATAATGATTTACGCAATGCCATACTACCAGAGAGAAAATAAAATTACAAGAAACGCATCAATTGATGAATATTATATACCGTTAAAATATACATACATATTTATTTGTCTGCAATTTTTTCCAAAGAAAACAGTTAAAATATGAAAATCCAACATGAACTAGGATAAAAACTATGTTTCTGATATCCAAATATTAAGCAAAAAACATATACATTTTTCTGTATAAGCCCACAAAAGAAGTTGCCACAAGGCAAACACAGCATTACAAGCAGAAACAGTGGTAAAAATCATCATAAACCTTTCTCTGTAAGACAAAATTTTTACATAACGCACTCTTGTACAAAAGTTAATAAAAGAAAGCAAATTGAAAAAAGAGAGGCACTAACAATTTCTTCTCACTGGATCATAAATAGAAACAGAGTATATATATAAATATAAAAAAAAGAAGAAGAGGAGATTGAAATAAAAAACAAAATTCAATATTTATCGTGGACAACATCTACACTCGCGGAGCAGAACAAGACCCTTCGGAAAATCCGAGAGAGAGCAGAACACGAGATCTCCTTAGCCTTACTCCAAACGAAGCACTTTGTTTTGCCGGTGTCGGGCTTTGAGTTGTTGTTGTTGTTGTGACGTTTCTTCTTCTTGGCGCCAAAACATTTGTGAGGTTTGTCGGCGTCGTTATCTTCTTCCCTGGAGAAGGTGTAGCTTCTGAGATACATCTGCCTGCAGGAGATACTGTCCACCACTCTGGGGTGTCCGTACACGTGGCAACCCTTTTCTCTGTTGCAACTCACTGACCTCACAAACTCCGCATCCGATTCCGGCCACTTGTAAAGGTTCACGTACGTCGCCCTCACCGGAACACGTGGGTCACGTGCGTCGTTGAGGCACTGCGATATGCAAACCGAGGTCATCGTATCGTATCGTATCTTTTCTTCTTCTTCTTCTTCTTGTGACCTCTCTCGGGTGAGAGTGGGTATAAATTGAGAAGAGTTAAATGAAAAAGGAGAAAGGAAGAAAGAAGAAAAAACTTAGATTAGAAGAAAGGGGTGTGGAAAGGAAAAGACTAATAATGATTGAATGGATTTGTAGTGGACATTATTTGTGAGGCTATCATGTGCCATGATTTGCAATGACTGCGTTTTTCGGTGTTAGTTGTTGTGTGTGAGAGAGTATGTGATGTTGAAGCCTAGTTTTAAGTGTGTTTTGAAGCTTCCATACGCTGCCAAAACACAAGCCAAGTGGGGGAAATCATGTTTTCTTTCCTTCTTTTTTTCTTTTTATGCTGGATTTTCTTTTCTTATCTGAACCAAAATGGTGATGAAAAATATTTATTCACCATGTTTACTAAAATCTCATATAGAGTAATTAAAAAAACAAAAACAGTAGAAAAATATTATAGAAATAGCGTAAATAGAGGGACTATCGCGGATGTGTGTACGCATGTTTTATATATGCTTGATATTACATTAGTAGGAGATGATATTATAATGTTATTAAGTTAATATATAAAATAAAAAATTATATTTATTAAAAATAAAAAATTATATTTATTAAAAATAAAATGGAATATATCAGAAAATATGAGAGAATAACAATTGATAAATAGAAAAAAAGAAAAGAAGCAGATATAGACGATTTTATAAAATGTTTGTAAAAATAACGGTCAATTTTTAAAAATTTAATAAATAATTACATTTTAAAGAGTAAAATTAAAATTTTGAAATGTGGACACAAATGAAAAAATTATCTTTATATATTGTTATAGATAAAGAGTTATTTTTAGAATTATCAAATAAATCTTTTGTGTGTATGGAAGACTTGGATAATTATATATCATTGAAAAAATTATAAATTTTAATAGAAAAATTGTACTATAAAAAATTTGTAGTTATGATAAAAAAATTGAACTATAAAGGTGTGCATTTCACAAAAAGAATTAAGATTTGTATTGTTGGTCCACAAAAAATTATACTAAGAAGAATTTGCAGTTTTTATTTTATTAGTGTGTAATTTTCCAAGAAAAATAATATAGGAAGAGTTAGGTACAGAAACACTTGAATTATGGGTTCAACACTCCCTTGTGAGAATTTTGGTTTGGGATTTAGTGAAAAAGAAAGATGGATTTGACACTTCTGAAAATACAACAAAGGAGAACCAAACAATTTGGAGCATCTCTTGACTTTTCCGATATGGGTTCTTATTTTGCTTTTTTGTGTGCTATAATAATGTCACGTTAGATTTAAGAATTCCTACCAAATTTCACTTCGATGTTAAAGTTGTTGACACAAATTTTAACTTATGTTGTTTTTATAATCGATGGTTTCGCATCTTTGTATGGTGCATGACATGAGAGAGTGCGATTCATTTGTGGATAAAAAGATATATATATATATATATATATATATATATATATATATATATATATATATATATATATATATATATATATATAATAACGTATAAAAATAATCAATATCAACGCGACTAGCTAAATAAAAAACATACGCACGCAAAATTATAGAGATAGAAATTATGTATAAGAAATGTCTCAAATATGTGAAACCGAATAATGAATCAGCGTAGATTATTTTGTGAGATGTTGTTGTTTATATTTTATTTATTTATTAGAAGATTTATATTTTTTTTAAATCAAGTTTTTTAAGCGTTGTTAAATATTAAGGTGAGAGAGATATAGAGTAATCGTTTTGAAATATAAAATTACTATCTTAAAAAGCAAGCATAATCATTAACACGTTAATGTTATTAATTAATTGTGTAATGCATGAGATGGACGCTTATTTTATATAACTAACGGTTATAATAAATTAATATTTAAAATATTAGTTTCTATTGTATACGACGTTATTATTTGTTTTTAGTTATTGATAATTTCTTTTGAAAACTAAATGGTAATAAGAATCACAGTTTGAGAAAATAAAATGGTTGCTAACTGAAATTAACTTTGAATATAAAAGTAAAAGTATATGTCAAAGATTAAAAAAAGAAAGAGTGTTAACAAAAAAAAAATGAGTTTTAAAAATTATCATTTATAATTAAATTTATTTGTTAATTTAATTACATAAAATATGAAATAATATATGCATATATACGAAATTAAACTTACGATATATTGTTTGTTCTAACTTATTCATGCTAGATAATTTTTTTTTGTTAAATATAAAAAATTATTTTAAAATTTAATTATTATCTTTAATTTTAGTCTAATAACATTTGCAATTTTATTTTATCGAAATAAAATATGAAAAGAAAATTTAAAATAAAAAAGAAATAAAAAAATCTTGAAAAAAATACAAAATATATATTAATTGAAAATGTTAACATTTTACAAATATTACAATGATTTTAATAATTTATTAAGTCGATAATGTAATATATGAAGTAATATTAAAAGTTAAGTATGATGTAATTAGTAATAAAATGACATGTTACAATTATTTATTTTTTAAGTATATAGTATTGCTAACAATTATGATTTTTTTGTAATGAACTTTTTAATTTAAAAACTACAACACTTTAAATAATTTATTGGAGAGAAAAATAATTGATAGCAAAAATTGAAAAGTTAAACTAGTTATGTAGGTTAATATTGTGGATATTAATTTATTTTTTTCATTATTAAAAATTAATTGGCATTAAAATAATTAAATTGAAATTTCAAATGAATGTTAAAAGTATTATTTATCAATATGATGATATGATAAACCCACAAATTCAAATTAAAAGAAAGGGATGACTAGTAAACATAAAGTAGCTAAATGAAATTATAAATTTATTAATAATTACATATAGTAGTTATTTAGTTAATATTAATTAGTTAGTTTAATAGTTTGTACAAAATTTATTAATAAATAAAAATAAATATTTCCATTTCAATTTAAAAAAAATTAAATGACATATAAATAGCCAAAATTTGACCATTTTTTTTATAGTTGATGAAAATGAAAGTTAGAATTCAGTTTCACCATATTTTAAAGATGAAAGAATATAAACTATTTGGTAAGTATTATTGAAAGCTGTAAAATCTCATTTTTAATAACTTAAGACTAATAAAATAGTTAATCTAATCTATAAAGTAAATTAATATAATCTTATAAAAGATAAAATTATACAAATATAACGTTTATATATTTAAACTAAACCAACAAACTCTATCTAAAATAAGTTGTTTACTAAAAAATTTTAAGACCTTTCACTAAAGATGGCAAATAAATTCGTCTGCGTGGGTTTTGCTCGAACTCGTCCCCGTTTTGACGGGTAATCCCCGCATTGACTGGGTATGGGTATGAGTATGGGTATGGAGAATCCCCGACTTTTTAAATTGGGTATGGGGATGGGAATGAGGATGTACGTATTCCCGCCATATCTTCATCCCATTTAAATTATTAAAATATTCATAATTAATTAAGTAACCATATATATATATATATATATATATACTTTATATTTTTTATTTTTCCTAATTATTTGATTTGTCATGAAACTCATTCGCATCTCCAATATATTTTCATCTTATCATAATCTTCCTATATATAATTATGTTAAAATGATATATGTTAATTAAATTTTTTTATGCCTCACATTTGAATATTTCTATTATTTTTTAATGTTTTTATTTATTATATATTTTCCTTTTACATGAGAATTTTTATATTCTCAATTTAAGCTAATATAAAAAAAAATCTTTATTTATTATTATTAATTTTTGTTTAATTTGAAGAACTCTTTTGTTTCGTTAAAATATTTTTCGTTACTTTTCAACCATTGAGTATATATGTTGATATTTGAAAAGTTTTCTTAGATCTCCAAGGTATTTTTCATTTTATCATACCCTTAATTATACATTTGATTTACTTTGTGCGATTTTTTTCAATAGTCTCTCAAATTATTTCTCAGACACAAATTTGTCAATTTTATAATATTTTTATTTATTGTTTATTTCATCATGTAGAATAATATTTCGATATATTCTATCTAATTATTTTTTATTTTCTAACTTATTATCAATCATACTGTAATTTTTTCACTTTAATTGTATAAATAACTTTTATTTACTACAATATAAAAATTTAATGTAATTTCTATGAGTTTTTTTTTGTGTCACTATCCAACATATATTGAAGTTCAAAAGATACAAAATCTATGTCAAAATTATATTATTATGTTTATTATTTCTTCTTTGTGTCATTTTGATAAAGTGATGTATTATTGTAACACCTCATTTAATTAAGTACGTGAAATTAATGGAAGCATTACAAAAAAGATAACATAAAGGCGCGGTCTGGGAGTTTTAAACTCAACTCCATACAATCCATGGCACACCATGATGCCCAAGAGAAAACGAGATGAAAAGTTAACCAAGGTACATAAATCTATGAAAGAACAATTACGTGGGTCGCATCCCTAGATAAACTCATACGGAAATATAAACTAGTCCACGCGGACTATGCAGCGGAATCTCCACCCCCTGTTGCCTACGGGTGTCCCTCGCATCTGCTCACATCAACAAGTTGATGATCATCGCAAAAGAGAGTACCACACAGCAGATCACACAACAAAGAAAGGAGGGTAAGCTAGAGCACAAAAGAGTTCATTCATTAAATCAGATATAATTCCACAACACCATACATTTAAATCAACCAAGCATGTTATGACTGTTCATGCAATACATTACGACACGACTCGACTCATCCGGATACATATAACCATGGTCGGATTCAGCAGACGCTTGCACTTGTGGTGGATACCTCTGCTCACCCCCGAGCTATGTGTTATGAGTGTTTCAATGAATCAATTTCCCTCACCACAAGGTTAGCCCTTAATGAATTTTAGGCCTCCTGCTACTCTCACCACAAGAGTCAGTCAGCTCTAAGTGAGACTAACTGACCCCTTAGAGTGTTAGGATGCATTCCTTACCTTGAATCCTTACCTAGTTATACAGATGGGACACCATCATGGGCACCCACTAACAGGGGTCATGGAATTACGTCCCGACCACTGAAGCGCAACCCTGAAAGTCTCACCTAGAGACCCCAAGGAATTATGCATTGACACAAACAAAATATGATTACACAGTCAAATAGTATTCACCATGCAAGGATATAACCAGTATGTCAACCTTTAAAGCCAATCTTTTCACTTTCCAGGTCCAACTCATTCCAACTCATCATAATCCATCCATGCACATAGGAAGCAACTCGTCTCGTTATCATGCCACTTTAATAATACTTATCTCATTTAGTTCACATGCCAACTTTCATACCAAACCCATCATCTACAATTCATGATTCATGCTAAGCATACATAATATTCCATTATATACATATTTCTCATCATAACATTCATACCCAAACCAATACCAATCATCCAAGGATAAACAAGCACCCAAACAGCGTACTGCCTCGCCCAGCCCCTCGCCAGGCTGAAGGGTCTCGCTCAGGCGAGACGTGCTCGCTCAAGCAAGCCCCCTTCGCCTAGGCGAGGGCTCGAAAGAGCATCCAGAAGCCAACGCGGGATCTCGCTTAGGCGAGACCCCTCTCGCCTGCGTGAGATGTTCGCTCGCTCAAAAATTGAACGGGTCGTCTGGGCGACCTTTCGCGCAAACGGGTTTGGGCGAGTCCCTGTTCATCTCACCTAGGCGAGACTGACTCGCTTGGACGAGATTAGCAGGTCTCGCCACCGTTTTCCTGCAACAGTTACCCACGCCAGCTCAACCCACATATATTCATGCATTCACAGCTTATCACAACATCATACCAGCCACAAAACTTCAAAACGACAGTTTCATAACAAGACAGAAACAAAACACGAGAGTGAGCTAGAGCTTCCCTACCTGGAAATGGGTTTGTACGGGACTTCGACACTGAAACAAGGAGCACAACAGCTATAGAACCCGACTCGCAAACTAGAACAGCGGGTAAAACGAGTTAATACAAAGTTTTCCCACTACGACTACGAAACTATACTAGACAGAGGTGATAAGGAAAAAAAGTACTTACGTGAGCAGAACAATGGCCAAGCTAAACGTGAATCTGGAGAACGTTGGAACCCTAGCGGAAGACGACAATAGTAGCAACTCTAGGAAGTGGGGTTTCTATTTTACGAAAAGTGAGCTTAGGTTAGGGTTTGGGACGGACTAGGTCTGTTTTTCCTTTCTGGGCCAGCCCTAAGGCCCACTGGTTAAGGCAGCCCTAAGAAAAAGGGGCAGAATGGAAAGCGGGCCTTACAATTATAACTTTTATTAGTGTATAAAAAAGAAATTCATTAGAATTTAAAAAATTGAAGTAAAAAAAATTTAAAATATATCTTAATTTGAATATTTGTTTTCCTTTTATATTTTTTTAAATATTTTTTAATTTTAGCAACTAAGTTTCACTAAAGTTTGTAGTTTGCAAATTTAATAAATGTTTTGGTTCTCATGAAATTTTATTTAATATTCTAATCTAAAATGTAAACAATTATAATTAATTTCAAAGTATTTGATATAAAAGAAACAATCATCCTTCTAATATTGAATATTTGATAATATTATGTTTTCTTTGTTGTAATTTTTTGTTTTACAAAAATTAATATTGAAGTAATTAGAACGCGGGTACGGGTATGGGTACGAGATTATACCCGTTACCCGATGGGAATGGGGATGAGACAAAAGTTTGATACCCATTGGATTTGGGTATGGGGATGGGGATGGATTTTTTTGCGGGGATGGGTATGAGATAGCGAAACCTGTCCCCGCCCCGCCCCGTCCCGTTGTCATCCCTACCTTTCACTAATTTAATTGATGACTCCTCATTCTCAAAGATACCTCTAAACTTGCAATTTCATATGCTCACACCGATAAGGTGATCATTGCAAAAGAAAAAAACACAACACGAAACAACTAAGAAAATAAATATAGTTAGTGAGTTGAACAAATGATACAAGTAAATTTTAAACACTTAACGTATATATAAATTTCATGCAGAATAAAAATAATGTATTTTAAAATAATAAAATTCATTTATAAAAAAAAATTTATATTAAAATAATTAAATTTCACTATTATTAAATCATTGTTACTCTTACTTATAAAATGTCATTTTTATGTCGTTTTATAATTATAAATACTATTTGAGATTATTTTTTTTTTCAAAATTACTACATTAAAAAAACTTGGGTTTTGTATATGAATATGATTTTCAATAAAAAAAATCATTTTGATTTTGCATAAAATGTTAATTATATTTTGGTTTCTATAGTTGATCGACGGTCATTAACTAATAAGTTAGCGATAAATATAAAGGATATTTATTTCTTGGATTCTAATCAATGTTTGCATTTTGAATTTGGTCTTCTTGTATGTTAAGTGTACATTATTCCTTAAATGACAATGCCAATGACTATTTGTTTTAATCGTTTTAAGATAAATTATATTCAAATGCATGTTAAGCGAATGATACTGTTTACGCAATATTATCTTTTTAAGTCAAACAACACAATTAAAAAAATGTGGTCAAATTTAGTTTGTCATTACAATGTGTTCATTTAACAGACAACTAATTGATAAAAGATATTAATAAACGATAAAAAAACAAAAATAGAAATAGAATTCCATATTATCATTAGAGCTTAAAAAATTCAAAGAACCAAAATGTTAAGAAAAAAACTACTCTAATAAAAAAAACGACACTTATATCCCATTTATAACTTTTTATTATTATTATTATTATTATATATATATATATATATATATTTAAATGTCTTTATTTTATCAAGTCTTATAGCTAAAATATATTTTGGTAAGCTAGTACTCAAATTTTTTTTAGTTTCTATTTGAAAAAATAATGTAATTTGATACTTTGAGTTAATTGCTTGAAGTAAAACAAAGACTTCTCATTGATACTAAGACCAAACAAAGATTTTTTTTTTCACCAATGAAGTAAATATCATTGTTAACAACTCAAATTTTTATGAAAAAATCTTAACACTTTCAAAAAATTTAACCCAAAGAACCAAATTTGACAAGTTTACATCCATTTTTTAGAAAATTTAGACTAGATTAAAACTAAAAAAACTAAGAGATCAATTTGACATTTTTGACCGAAAAAAAAATATTTTTTTATCAATATCTATGCAAAATTCACAAATTTATCTCTTATTAGTTATACAAAATATGTATTATTTATTAGTTTTTATTAAAATACTATTTTACTATTCATAAATACATAATTGTACGGGTCTCGAGTAAAAATATAGATCTAATTTATTTATATTAAATTAAAGTTTTGTATTGAAAATTTGAAAACATTATTTATTCTTATGGGATGTGAAGGGTGAGGTTCGGATAATCGCTTAGTGGTCAGTATAATTGAAATTTCACCTCTTGTTATTCGAGTGAGAGAGTTTCACCTACAAAAGGCTTTATGATGCTTAAGTTAGTAAAGGAATTCATATTTGTTTAAAGTAAGAGAATGTGAATGTTTGTTTATCAAATCAAGTGAATTACTCATATTTATAGTGTCATTTTAACTTGGGATTTATGTTGGTCGCATTATACCTGTTTAGTCAAATAACAACTGCCTTACTGTGATATTTTGACTAGAGCTTAATATCTCTCTAAACATGCAAAGCTATTATGATTATGCTAATGAGATTAACATATGTATGAACGTTCTATCTAGTAGAGATGTGCTAGATGTGTTGGATCTTGTTGAGCTACGTCCTCTGTTGAATCGGATAAATAAATTATTAATTTAAATTTTCTGAAAAGATTAAAACTATAATGTATGATTTTACTTTACTATTACACCAGCAAACTGGAACAAATTATATACATATATAAAGTACCTCAGATATTTTTTATTAATTTATTTTCTACCGATAAAGAAAAAAGAGCCACAAACTATAACATTCCTACTAAGATGTCAAATGAGACTCAGCTGAGAAGATAAGCATGTACCAATACAATTATATTTTCATCATAGATAGCAAATACATCATTTTAACTAAAATGGAATTATTTTTGTCCACTGTAGTCGTAAATGAAACAAATTATGTGGCATAGATTTATGCCATTGCCACATAATTAGTACTAGACACATTTTCTAGTATATTATATATTTATTATTAAATAATTTATGTGAGTTAAACTTAAACATACGACGAGGCTGGTCCTTTTTTAAACGAGATCTACGTAGACTCATCCAATAATATAGAGGGCATGTGAGAAAAATATTTTAATATTTCCAATAAAGATCACTAACTTTTTTTTTATTGCAAACATCATTTTGTTAATGATAATAATGGATATCGAGTATCGGTTCATTTCACAATATTACCACTCTTTAGACAATAATTAAACAGAAGACGAAAATCATAACACTGCATTAATTCTTTTTAATATGAACGTTTGAATAGACAACATAACATTTATTATATTGTCATATGCAAGTAGACAAACAAATAATAATAGCAAAACTTTTATGGATCAAACAACTTACTAGAATACTTCCAAAATGAAAAAGTATCTTTATCTCCAATCCTTCAAGATAAATATTTAATACGTTTTTTTTCTTTATTATTTCTTACAAATTTTGAGAATTTTTATAATTATTCATACTTTTTTTTATAATATAACTGATTATTGTAAATAATACCCAAACATTCAAAGAGATACTAAGGACATTATTGTATAAAAAAATAGAAACAACATTGTATTAGCTAAATAAATATTCATTATGTTTGTTTTGTTCTCTTTTTCTATTTTTGAATTTAGATAAATGGAATTTGTGTAAATGTTTAACTTAAATTAAATTAAAACGAGGTCTACTGTAGGGTTTTAAGTGGAATAAATTAAATTAAAATACATTATAAAAATAGGTAAGAAAAATGTAAAAGAAGCACTGAGATTTTTTTTTACACCAGTTGACAACCCACTTTTAGTAGTATTTTAGTCAGACTATTGTATTTATAAAGTATTTATAAAGAAAGAGAGAGAAGAGTAAAATAGCAGATGTAAAGTATGTGTAAAAATTTGTTGGATGTCAAAAATTACTACCCTTTAACAATATGACAAAAATTGTTTTTGATGTACCTCATTTACGTATGAAAAAAACTAATATACGTAAAAAATATAAAAATTTTGTAAATAAGTAGAATGATTTTATGTCAGAGAACTTATGGATCGATGTAAATGAAATGATTTATGTCAAGTGGATCAATATGTAACATAAATTATTTTTATTTACGTCAATCCGTAAGTAGTATGATGTGAAATTCTCCTTATATTTATAAAGGTTTTGTTTCTCACATCGGAATCCTCTTACAACTTAGGGTTTCATCTTTGATAATGAAAGGGTGATGATTTGGTGGTATTTTTTGGTCTAAGTGTTGTGTGTATTTAGTGATAGACATATTAGAAGAATAATTTTGTCCTATTTATTTTGTCGTTGAGGTTTATTTAATAAAAGTTTGCATTTTTGTTTGTGATCCTGATTGTTTTATAAAACTCAAGGCTTTACATAAATGCAGGGATGAATCTTCTATCTGATGGGAGGGGCCATGTCCCTTCAAATGTTAAAAATTTTGTAAATTTTTATATTGAATTTTTAAAATTTTATAATATTTTGAAATTATATGTAGTATTTATGAAAAATCAATGCAAATTAAATCAAGTATTTTTTTATAAAATACATACACCATTTAATGTTAATAAATAATAAAATGAAATGAGTTTGTCAAGGTTCACCATTGCATAAATGTCCTTTTTTTTTTATACCATATTCATCAAAATCAAACCTTGGTTCAATTACACTGAAATGAGTATTTTTTTTAAGGTATCTCAGTTTTCTGTATTACATATCAAATGAATGATTTATGATAAAGTTGAAAAAGAGTTGGTGAATAGAGAAGTCAAATTTATGATAGAGGTTGTGCCACTAAGAAAAAGATTGAGTTATACAAATTCAATGGTACTTAAGCGAATGATGTTAGACTTCATTACTCTTGAACTTGTAAAATTCAATCGTCTTATTGAGTGGTTCAATCTCTGTCACAAATTTGACTTCTCTATTCACTAACCCCAGTTTTAAAAATGTTCATTTCATTACATATTTTTTTATTTGATGCAGAACATTTTATGTCAGTTTTCGTAAAAAAATGACACAAACTTACATCAGTCATTAGTAAAACTTGACATAAATTTACCTAGACCAATAATAGGGTTTGACGAAAATTTTCGTATTCCATTATAATGTTGGTCTTAAATATTTATTATGTTATAAGTAAACATTCACATCAGTAAAAGAGTAACAATTTTAATTCTGATATATACATATGTATATATACATATATATGTATATATATGTATATACATATATATATATATATATATATATATATATATATATATATATATATATATATATATATATATATATATATACATATATATATATATATATATATGTATATACATATATATATATATATATATAAAGGGAATTTTCTTTTTTGTGTCCACTTTTTAATATACCGATTTTACCCTTTAAATAATTTATTAAATTTTTAAAAATTGATCGTTACTTTTATAAACTTTTTAT
>Ga0209589_1006980_pt1 | contig 18396 bp, 13 predicted proteins | sample CowpeawhiteBW_FD_187525 | JGI IMG/M metagenome (GOLD analysis project Ga0209589, IMG submission 187525) | Root nodule microbial communities of legume samples collected from California USA - Cow pea white BW (SPAdes) (version 2) | ecosystem: Host-associated > Plants > Roots > Nodule | place: USA...
ATCTTATTTATAGAAAAATTTTCTAGTCATTTGTTTAAGTGCCCTTACATTCAACTTAATGACATAATCATATACTTTTCACAATCTACTTTCACTATGATAACACGTCTTTCCTTCTTCTGCATCTCATCTGCACTGGCACACTATCCAATTGTCATCTTCTTTCTAGGAATGTTGATTGATATTGATCAATAAAAAACACTTTTTAGTCTCTAATAACACTTTGAAATGATTTTATAAAGACTTTCTACCAAAGAGATATGGATCTTCAGTCCCATTGGGACATTGAACGATTAATTATTCTTCAAATTAAATTTATTTCTAAAATTTTTTAATTCAAATAAGTTATTTTCACTTTTATGATTTGTTTTTGTCAATAATATGTGACCCCTTGATCTCAACTCCTAACTGTTAAAAGATACAAATAAAACTCACTCAAAACATGCTGCAACAAATAAAACTCAAACATTTCTCCTTCACTGACACTGATCTGCTACAAAATTGATCGGTTCTCGCTTTATTGTATCTAAATTCTTTATTATTTTTGACATCACCAGATTTCACATTTTAACTCTTCTTATATGTTTTGGTTGTCTAAGTATGATAGTATTTTTGTAATTCTAGGTAAGTTTAAATGTGAGAATCACAATAAAATAAAAAGTTTATTAAAAAAAAAATAGTAAAATAGGTCTCGGTTTTTATCAAAACTGAAACAAAAAAGTGGCCTATGCCTTCGGTTTTTACCATAACCGAAGTTAAAGGTTCTCCAAAATTTTTAACTAATTAAAAATATTATGAATCTATGACTTGAGTTCTAGTAGACCTGAGACAGAAAAGTGTCTATATAACTTCGTTTCCTTTACAACTAAAACAAAAAAGTGTCTCTATAACCTCACATGATAATTGAGGTAAAAAAATACTCCTTTTTAATTTCGTCCCAATATATCTCGATTATAAAACCGAGATAAAATAACGAATATAACCGAAAAAAAAAATTCTTATTGCTCCGGTAAAACATGTGCAACACAAAATGGTGCCGAGACAGGTTTTAACACAACCAGCTCATTGAATCTAAACAAAGATTCAACCTTACTGTGTGAATATATTCCCCTTTTTATTCAACAAGTAGTCACATCACACACACGAGTGATGATGTGATTCCCCCTTATTAAGCTAAAAGAAAAGGAAAGAAAGGGTAAACTATATATATAAATATCATGCATCAGACCAGTGAATGTTTAATTCACCCCAGTGACTTTTTGGAACACCCAAGGCCTTCCAAACAGCTTGAGAGGCAACAACTGCATGGACCCTTCTTCCATTTCCAAAGATGGTGATGTTGTGATGACACCTTTTTCTGTCATTGAACCATCCAGTTGATAATGCCACAACTGGAGTGTTGTCTGAGTGAAACTTGTTATCACATTCAGAAGGGCCTCCTCCATCTCCACCTTTCTCAAAGCTATTCAGTGTTAGAATTGCCTTTGTGTGGTGAGACACAGGTGGAGAACACTTGAATGTGGGGTAAGACCTTCCCCTTCTGCAACACTCAGAATCATTCTCTCTGTTGCATCTTCTTGGAGGAGGCTTTTCTCCCCTTATTCTCCCACTGGGCCTGCAGGTAGCACCTTCAGTACTGTCTAACCACAAGCTTGCTACAGGAACCAGCAGCAAGAGAATGACATGAACAGAAGCTGCACCAGTTTTCATCTTCATCAATTCTCTTTCTTCTTTTTCTCACAAGGGTGATGTGTGAATCAGCAAAGCTATTTATAGAGTCTAGAGACACACCAAGCACAAATCATGCAACGTTTTCTGATTTTGTTAAAACTATTACAAAATATTTGAAAAAAAAATTATTTTTCCCTTTTGATTTATATCCTTTAAGACATCTTAAGAATCCAATGAACATTGTTAAATGTCTCCACGTAATCCTTGTTCATGATTATGTCGCCAATCATATGCAATTTAGTTTTTACTAAGTAACATGCTAAATCTTTATTTAACCTCCCATTGCTAATCTTAATCTTGTACTTGTCTAGGGAAGGCCATGTTTGCTAGGAAAAAGATATGAGTGGGTTGACAGCAAATTATAAGTTCCAAGATTGCATGAACAACTAGTTAGTTAAGAACTGATAAAAAAAAAACAGTAACTCTCCTGTTATTGGTTTATTCCAAGATGTTTTTCTTGTATTAGTAAACATAATCATTGTGATCATGGACTTCGATTGTTAAAGCAGTAAAATGTGAATCAATATTGCTGTAAACAGAAAAAATTGTTTTCAGATTATAATTATATATCAGTTCAGAGTCTTTTTTGTGTTCTCAACGTTAATAACATAGTCATCGATGTTCATATATATAATGTTGGAATGTTGTAATTGGAAGTTGTTAATTGTAGACGGCAGCATCAAATTCACCACTTTTTTTTTTCTTTTGTTGCCTTCAAAGCACAAAAAAGATTAACTAAAAAAGTTTGACAAAACGGATAGTGTGGGAAGCCCTGGGTTTCCCTCATCACCAGTGGCGTGGATTACAGATTACTTGGTCTGATGCTTAGCGTGTGTCTTTCTTTCTGTTCTATTTATGTGTTTTTTGTGGAAAACTATGATGTGGTCATCTATATATTCATGAATTTACCAGTTCAAAACCCTAGAGTGGTTAAAAAAAAAAACTCGTATTCTCTACTTCAGTTGCTTTTGAAATAGTTTTTCCAAAAAGCTCAACATTTTTCTAAATTATTTCTACCTTGCCTTGTGTTAATCACACAGCTATTCACACTTTTCAAAGACTAACGAAGCCAGTTTCAAAGAGTATCTTTGAGCTAAAATGTGTGGAATTTGTGATTATTGGATGTTGTGAAATGAAAGAATCATTGACCGGAATCAATCATTTGCCTGCATTTGCATGTGCGTAATATATGTTTGATTCTCTTCTACGCAAATTCTGCCCACAAAAACATCGACTTTGGAATCCCATTCCCTGCTCAATAAGTTAACATTAAGATATACAGTTTCTAAACTGACTTTTATTGTAACTTCATCGTATACGATGAAACATACATGTACATAAACACTTAGACATATAAATAATAGGGATGACAAATAAAGTCACCGGTGTATATTGTTCGAAACCGTTTTCATTTTCAAAAAAAAAATTTGCATTCACTGAGTATGGATATAATCATGGATAATATCTAACTTTTTAATTGAAAAGTGATTTTTATCATTGTCCTTTTTAATTAGATATAAAGATGGGGATAGGGATATACATATATCTTCAAAATATGTTCAAATGATGCATGTTAAATATTTTTTTATTCTACTTTTATTTTGAGAGGTTACCTTGATAAGTTGGGTATTTTGGAGAAAGATCAATGGGAAGAGTCATATCAATGAAAGATAAGTTCAAACCACACATAAGAAATTGATATCACTCTCGACACAAAACCTTAAGACAATGAGTTTATGAGTCTTCATCCTTATATGGTGCTTAACTTTCTCATTTTTACTCGATGTGAGACTTAAACTCACACTTAGATTTTCAATAGTCCCCTTTCAAGTGTGAATCCCTTCACATTGGTACTTCTCCCTCGAGTAGAAGCACTTTAAGCCACAAGTACCCCTTACTTGTACTGTCATTCACATAACGGGGCTTGTCTGTCTCTTCGACAAGAAGACTTTCGATTCAAGGACTTGTCTAAGCTCGTCACCAAGACAAACCTTCGACTCTGATACCATTGTTGGGTCTTTCGAAAAAGGTTCACGGGAAGAGTCAACACCAATGAGACGTGAGCTCAAACATAAGGGATTGACATCACTCTCAACCCAAAACCTTAAGGCAATGGGTTTATGGGTCTTCATCTTTATATGAAGCTCAATTTTCTCATTTTTTACTCAATGTGAGACTTAGATAATTCCAAGCAAAATTTGTATTATGATAACTGTGTTGCAATACTTATGGCTAAGAGTATAAGTGAAAGTCAAAGCAAGTACTCTGACATGAAATATCTATCCTTAAAGAGAACATGTTAAATAAAAGAAAATGGTCACTCAACACACTAGCATTGAGTTGATGATTGTCAATCTTTTGACTAAATGCATGTCACCAAAGAATTTTAAGAATCATGGACTTGGTTCCGTGACAATAATCCAAAAATATGATTCATTTTCACAGTCAATTTTTATATATGTTGCATAGATTTTTTATATGTCATAATAATAGTTGAGTTAATATTTCTTTCTTCGTTTCAAGTTTACATTACTATGTTAAAACTTAGTACTAGCTAATCACTTTTATAATACTAATGAGTAGAATAATCATAATGACTACTCAAACACAAAATAATAATAATGCAAGCTTGTCATAGTATATGTCACTTTAGAGTGCTAGAACTTCAACAGGGAGAAATCAAAGTAATATTAGGTACTCACAAAGAATTATTCATTTTTCATTGTAATCTTCAATGAATTATCATGAAATGTCACCATAGCAATTTCAAAGGAGCTCCACATTGACAAACGTCTATAGCTATCCAAGACTCACCACTTCCACAATCAACGTCAAATTCTCAATTTGAACAACTTATAAATATTTTATGACACTAACAAATTAGTCAAAAAAAATTGTAATATAATGTAAACCTTTTATTATAATTTAACGTAACTAACTCATTGAATACCCTGTTAATAAATAACTTTAAAAGTAAATTGTTGATAGAATATAAAAACAAATGAACAGAATATCATTATGATACAAAATAACATGAGTGTAATATTAAATTATTATTATTATTAATTATTATTATTATTATTATTATTATTATTATTATTATTATTATTATTGATGATGATAAAAAATTTATTCTTGATATTAAATGTAAAGATTTTTTTTTGAAATTGTAACATCCTATTTAAATAATAATGTAGTAAAAGGAATATTACACATAATAGTTTAGGGAGCCAAGATGCAAAGTATAAGATCACCCCTTAACCATATCCAAGGTACTTAAATGGAATCTTGAGGCACACCACACGATGCCAATACAAGACAGAGTACAAAGTTCAACAGTAGTCAAATTAAGATTAAAAGACAAGTCAATACATGGGCCATAGCCCTAAGATGTGATATGATGTGGAAGAGTACTAGCTCAAGTGGTTAAGAGTACTTGGTTTGTGTGAGAGGACTTGGGTTCGAGTCCTATATAATATGTCAATTATGTGTTGTTGTTTTTTATTAATTTTAATAATATGTATGAGTATGGAATTGGTATTGTAAGCTTATAATGATTGGAGTGTATCATAAAACTTGACTTGGTTGGATTGGTTGTGTATTTGATATGATAATTGATGGGTTATGGGTTCAAACTTGGTTGGGAATGAAATTGGAACTTTATTTTTTTAAGTGTAGTTTTGGAGGGAATATGAGAGGGCAAAAGAAAACCTAGAAGGAGAAGCTAAGAGGGGCTGGAAATTTGAGGTGGAAAGGAGGGTTTAGAGTTTCTGCAATAATTTTCGTTTTGGCTTGAGAGGAGAGCGAAAATTGGAAGAGTGAGAGGCTGAATTGGGTGTACAAGGGCTGGGTTGGGAGAGAGAGGTGGAAGCAAAGAATTTGGTGAACCAAGGAATCCCTATTCCCTTCTCAATTTCAATCAAGAATTCAGGTTAGGGGAGCTGAACCCGAAATTTGTGTTGTTGTATGTTATTGTATGATTTTGATGAAATTATGCACTGAAATTCGTGATGCACATGAAGGAATTTGGGGGTTGTGAGTTTAGTACTGTTTTATTTGAATTTTGGACTAAATGCATGAAGGAAAGGGGTTTATACACTGTATATGCGGGAATGGTGTGAAACTTGGAATTTGGGAATTTTATGGAGTTTATACTATGCTTATGTGTTGTTGCAATGTGTGTAAATTGATTTGGTATGAATAGGAATGTGTTTTGGTATGTTTGTGCATTATTTAGAGTGAATTGTGCACGTGAACAGACTCGAAACCCTGCAAGTCTCGCCCAGGCAAGTCCATCTCGCCTAAGTGAGAGTTGCAGAGTCTCGTTTTTTGTTCTGGTTCGCGTTTCTCGCCTAGGCGACCATGGACGGGGTTGAGCGACTCAGTCTCTCGCTCAGGCAAGAGACATTCGCCCAAGCGAGGTCACGAGGAAACCTGGCGAGAGGTTTTGGGGTCCTGAGCGACGGGTATGCTCGCTTAGGCGAGAATGGCTCGCCTAAGCGAGGTCGTGATGAGACTTGGTGATTCTGCTAATGGAATTCTCGTCCAGACGAGGATCTTTGTATGTTGCGTGACTTGAGGTCTCGCTCAGGCGAGAAGATCTCGCCTAAGCAAGATGACAAGGTACAACCACTGTTACACGCTCGCTCAGGCGAGGTGGGCTAGCCTAAGCGAGACCGAGACTTTAGCTTGAGCGAACTGATACGGCTTAAGCGAGAATGGTGCGGAGTCATGTGTTTGTGCACTGTTTGGACTGTTTGTTTGTTATTTCCTAAAGGATAAGAATTATATGCTTGTGTTTGTGGTGTTTGGGCTTGAAAGACTAAGTCCAATAGGGGGTCTGGGATGTGCTTGATGGTTGGACACATGATGGGCATGAAACTGGTTGAGTTCCCGTCGGCTACTAATGGGCGAGGAGTCCTTAGTATGGTGATTACATGTGTCGGGCGCACGATGGGCAATGAACTGTTATGTTCTCATCGACTACTATTAGGCGAGGAGTCCATAGTATGGTGATTAAGTGTGTGTCAGGGTCCAAGTCGAGAAGGCTTGGATGATTTACTACAGACGAGGAGTCTGTAGGGCAGGACTATGAGCGGGATAGGCTCATAGGTTTGGACCACGAATGGGTTAGTTTCGTGGAAGCACAGTGAAGTCCCAAGACCTAGTTCATGTATAGGACTCATGAAGGAATATGAGACCATAGTTGGGTAATTTAAAAACAATGGAATAATTATTCATGTTATTTTTGGGGATGAATGATAAATTTATTTCACGTATCTTTTATATATTGTGCATAGCTCACCCTTTCTGTGTGTGTGTGGCGATGATCGGATAACTCGTTATCTGGGAGCAGATGATTTGACAGGTGGGCCAGGTGATGCTTAGACTCAGAGCGAGGGATAACATAGGATTTTGTATATATGTTTATTATTTTGGTTTTGAGATAATTATGTAACCTTTTGGGAGCTATTTGAATATTATTTCAGTTTTATAAATTATGGACTCCTGTCTTTATTACATGTATATTAAAGTTTAAAATTTCTCGTGTTTTTGAGAAATGTTATTATATTAAATAAGGTATTAAATTTTCTTTCCTATTTTATTTATTAAAAATTCGTAATATTCCTTAGGGATGTTACAGGGTGAGCCTCTGTTAGTCTCGCCTAGGCAAGACGTGCTCGCTTAGACGAGAATATTAGTTCTCGCCACTGTTCGCACTTGTATCAACCATATTTACATACCCAAAACACCAAACAGAGCATATCATACAACCATATCAGCATACACTTCATATAACCTCGAGACAAGTCAAAAACAGGCGGTTATTTAGAAAGTATGAGGAACTCTAGCTTCTCTTACTTGGAAAGGGATTGGCAAAGGACTTCAACACCAAACTCAACGAACTCAACAGCTTCAAGAGTGGACTCGAGAGCTGAGAACAGTGGCAAAGGGAGAATAACAGGGTTACTACAGTGAACCCATTAGAAACCACGAGAACTAACTCAGAAAGAGAAGAGCACGGTTCGAGCCGTGAAGGGAGAACGAAGTTGAACTAGCTTGAATGGGACGGAGGGATAAACCCTAGCAGAGGTTATATAGAGAGAAGAGTGAGCACTGATTTTGGTGAGCTACAAATGAGGGACCTTGGTTGCTTTAGGGGCCTTGCATCCTATGGGACAACCTTTAGGCGGCCCAACAGTATGGTAACCTTTAAATATTAGGACACTAAATAAGAGTGGGTCTTACAGAAACAATTATTTTTAAAATATTTAAATCATTTTTTAGCAGTCAATTAAGAGAGTTTGATTTAATAAAATAAACTTATACTTTTGATCGTAGTTAAAATGATTTAAAATGTTAAAATTTAACATTCAATATTTTAAAAAACATTTGATATGTTAGAAAAAGAAATTACTTGCAAATGTTGCATACTTTCTTTAAAAAAAAACTCTAAAATTGTTATAATTTAGTATTAAAGATTGGATTTGGTTAACACAAAAAATAATATATATTTCCCATAATATATATATATATATATATATATATATATATATATATATATATATATATATCCTCTCATATGTATAAGATTAGTTGGAAAGCACTAACTTATTCTAATAAAGAATTTATAATGAATAATAGTTATACTTTATTTTGTAAAAAAAATAATCTTAATATATCTAAAATTTTATAAATATTAGATTATATGTTGTTATTACTTTTACAAATAACTTTAATGGAAACAATAATTCATCATTCGAAACAATTTTATTAAAATATATCTTTTCATGGACAGTAATATATTTAAAATTTTTTTTTTTCGAACTACTAAATGAAAGTTGGATAAAAGTGGTTAAATTCAAACAATAATATATTTAAAAAAAATCTTTTATTTTTTTCGGGACCTCAGTTGGATAAAAGGTGGTTTAAATTCCAACTTCACACTCCTTCGTCTTCACCACTTCCTTTTCAAGCGTACTGGGTTTCCCGGTTTCCCAAAACTCTAGAATTGGTAGAAGCAATGGCTAAGAAAGAGACAAGAACAACAGAAGAGGATAGAATCAGTGACATGTCAGACGATGTTTTGTGTCACATTCTTTCTTTCCTTACAACAAAGGAAGCCATTGTTACATCGTTATTGTCAAAGCGATGGACTCTTCTATGGTGCATGCTTCCCTCTCTCCACGTTCACTGCTCCAAACCAATCATCCAACACCACGCTCATGTTCAAACCTTCTTGGCCTTACACAGAGCACCAAAGATCAAAACTTTTCATCTCCAATGTCACAGCCACGAAGTTTGTTGTTCACATCACACAGAAGAATGGGTCTCTGAAGTGGTGGCGAAGAAAGTTGAAAACCTGAATATCTCCTTATGCAACTCCCATGAATCGATGCTATCATTGCCTACCTTGTTCACTTGCTCCACACTTGTCACCTTGAACATCAATGGCCCCTTTTATCTCTCCATTCCTTCTTCTGTTCATCTCCCTAATCTCAAGACCATGGAGCTCCGTGTAAACTCATGCATCCCCCACTCTAATTTTTGCAAGCTCGTGTCTGAATCTGCGGCTCTTGAACTGTTTTACATGGGGCCAATGTTGTTAGGTAATTGCTTCCAAGAGGTGAAGGCTGTGCATAAGTGTGGACGTGTTGAAGTCTTCTACAGCAACTGGGTCTGCGACCTGTTCATAGAAAGTGAACGTGATTATGATTTTAATATCTCAGATGTTATGGCGCTGAGAACATGGCCAAACATTGTGAGAGTGAAGGCTTATGTGACAGTGCACTTTGATGATATAGATTTTGTCGAGAACATCCTCGAAGGGCTACGAAACGTTGAGTTTTTGTATATGAAATATTTTAGACTATGGTTGAAGCCTTCTCTTCATCTTCTACCGTTTAACAATTTAGTTGAGCTTCGTCTTCTTCTTAATAGAGAAGACTCCATGTTTGATGATTTTCCCAGAAAGTGCCCTAAGCTTAAAGTTCTTGAATTTAATATCATGGACAGTCCCCTTGATATCAGTGAACGATATCGATATCATGTTCATCACGGAGTCAGAGAACGCGACCTTTCCATTGTTCATTATCTTCCTCTAATGTCACCTTAGGATTTTTCTGTTCTTTTTTGTTTTATTTCAGTTTTCATATTTTAGTTATGTTTTCAATTTCATATCTAACCACCTAAATGTTGATGGTTGTTGATTTTGTTTGAAGGTTATATGGTCGTTTTTATTTTCAGTTTCTCTTATATTTCAAATATTTTAACTAAAGATGAAACTCGAAACTAAATATTATTTATTTGTTTTGAAATGAATATCAAAGACTAAAAGTAGTGATTAAAAATTTTGTGAAAAGGGAAAATATAGGGAAAATGTTTTCTAAAATCTAAAATCAAAATTCGCAATTTTAATATAAGTAATTGAAAAAATTTATATTTTCAAACTAAAAATATCATCAACAAAGTTTCGACTAAAAACTATCTTCAAAATAATCTTATTTCTTTTGGTTCCACCTTTAAGGCTGTTATGAAAGCCTTACCAGGCGAGGATTGCAAATTACATGGGCTCATGCTTAAATTCAATTTATATAATATGAAAAAAATATAATATGTAATTATCTAAAGAATAAAATTTAACAATAATTTCAAAATGCAAAAATTATAATTTCCTCTAAATGTAATTTTAACTATAAAATAAAATGAATTTTATATAAAAAATAATAATATGAATATGTACATATTTATTATTTATATATTCAACCATTTCAACTTTTTTTTTAAGTATTAAATGCCTTATTCAGTTTCTACTAGTCTTGTCAAATGTAACTACAAAATAATAATAATAATAATAATAATTAATTTAGTGACAAGTGATAGAAGAGATAATAAAACATTAGTGACAAGTGATAGAAGAGATAATAAAACATTAATGATTAATTAATAACAACAATCATGGCTATGATATGACAGTAATTGATTAGAAATTGGGCCACATGGAAAATCACATAAAAATTAATTAATTTACTATTATAAGTTTCATATAAATAAACAAAATGACCTATACTTTTAAAAATAAAAACGTAAAAACTTAATTATCATAAATTTTTTGAGAAGAAAAAAATTGTTTAATAGTCTCCTATTGTTCCGTAAACATTCTCGAGTTACCAAATCACTGTCGCCTTCCTTTAGATTGACCGGTAAAAAATTTAGAAAGAAAATTTCATTTGATTGCAATACTTACAAAATGTTGTACACTGATTTTTAAGGTAAATTAAATTGAACTCAAAGATCATTTTAGTACTCTTAAGAAGACAATTCAGTTGCAGATATTTGACTAGACAGATTATCGAACAGAGATACGAGTCATTCAAGCATTCATAGAACAAAAGTTCAAAACGCTGATTAACATGAAAACTACATTGGAGTTTACCACACCAAGTATACATTTGCATGAACTGTGTGAACACTCGATGAACAACACTAAGTGAGATAGCTCCAATGATTTTACAACCACTGCCAAAAATGAATGCCAGATTGAAACACTGGCAGCAGCAGATAAGTTTTGAAGAACACACAAGATTATCCATTTACAGCATGCTATCCGTGAGAGCCGGCAACCTGCGGAAGAAGTTAACCGGCGCCGGCGGCACCTTGCTCCGGAGCATGGGGTGCCTCATAAGGTAAAATCCGGTGAGAAGAATCGGCAGCTGGAAGGGTGTCACATACAACACAATCGCCGACACAAAGCAGAACAGCATGAACATGGTGGTGGCACGAGGATCACGCCAGTTCACAAGAGCTTGGATCCTCTCCCCTTGAGTAGCTAAATCTCCAACAACACTCTGAATCCTCCCCGCCACGCTTCTCAACCGGTCGTACCGCCACCGGACAACGTCGGGGCTCTTGGAGGAAGGAAAGGTGTCAAATTCCTCATCAAGCTCATCTGGGGTCACACCTTCTGCATAGGAGAGTCTGGTGTTCATGTGAGGAGGATACCTAGGACGGAACCTCCAATTCCACATGCCGATAACAAACAAGTATAGAAACACTGTTGGAAGAAGAAGTTCAGGGAAACACACAAGCATCAGAAAAAGAACATGCACCAGCACAGTTGTTATAGGATGCTTCCATGTAGAAACCTCCCCCAACCACCGCACAATTGAGAGAATCCCAGAAAACACTGTCATCAAACGGTAGAAGTTGGCCTTGCTGCGCCTCATACTCCAAAGATGAGAATCTGTGTCGGACATGTATTCAACTACCTCCTTTCTAAGAGGTGGCTCTGCCCTACTGAGTCGTGCAGCAACAACATTCACTGCTTGGTGTCGCAGCTTTTCCTGCTCCATGATGTTAAGGGGCCTTTTGTAGTGCATTTTTGGCATGTGAGGCTTGAAATATAGCTGCATCAAGTCAACCATTGAGAAACAGGAGAATCTAATGGCCAAGTGCAACTCACCCATCTTCTTGACACCTGAAGGATGTAGGACTAGTAATGGGTATACATTCGTGTAAACTCGACCAGTTTCCAGGGTTGAGATCCGAATCCGAACTTTACCGACGATTAGATCTTTGTTACCATCTGGGTTATTGAGTTGTCCATTATCAAACACCCCAACAGTGAGAACTGTGGCTGGATCATAAACCTCCCAAGTGTACTGCTCATTGTATTTCGGACTTAGACTGTCACTGATGGTTCTGGTACGAACCCATTTATGCCCATATTTTGCCACACAGTATGTATCTGTTGTTCCCCTTCCATCCCTGGTTTTCATTGGATGAAGTCCATGAACACTTAAAATGCCAATTTCTAATACACCAATTGGCTTCTTCCAGAGCTGCTTTGATGTGGCTCTGAGATCACTGCTATAATAAGTTGATCCATCAAAAACATGGTAACCACCATCAAGACAGACACTGAGGTGAATTCTACTAAAGAATTTATCTTTCTCCTTTTTCTCATGTTCCCCATCCATTGCAGATGACATTGATTCTTCAAGGTGATACCACCTGGAATGGATAGCTCTATCATCAGCCCTCTTGTCAGCTTGGCTTAAAGGAATAGCAACAACTCCGACAGTCTCATCCTTGTTGGGACCGACACGATTTTCAACTGATACAATCAGATGTTCATCAAAGGGCTCAGCAGCAACAAACATCAGCTCTTGATCCCAACGTAGAGCCAAGCTCCTTGATTCAACTGGTTTTGTCCTCAAAATCTGGTTACCAATCTGGAGCTTAACATAGGCATCATGGATTTGAGAGCTCTCTGATGAATGTAAGTCCTGTGCCTCAATCACTTTAACCCGTAAATACCATAATCTCGGTGAATGGTAAACCTTTGATCGCATATGAGCATATGCAGACGAAGAGAGCTCACTGGGAGTGAGAGCATCAGAATGCCAGGCATCAGGAAAAGCTTCATCAGCTTGAGTACCAAACCATACAGCAAGCATCAACTCCCCCTTCTTCTTGTCCTTACCCTTGTCAAGTCTATACCATTCAGGAGCCAACGGACTATTCGGTGGGACACGAGTAGGAACATCATGAAGATCAAACCTCACAGTGCCGACAACTCCATCTAGTAACATATTCTTGTCTTTGACTACAACTTCAAGCGAAGTGGACTGTTGATTCTCCCTTGCAAAGGCAAACACCTGATTCCATTCAGGGTCCTGAGTTTTCTCATAGTGCTTGGTAACTCCTTTGAAATTTCCAACCTTTACCTCCACATATGGATCAAGGCCACCAGTCACACCCTTTGATGGAAGGTCGCGAGCTTTTACAACTCGAACAAAAAGGTATTGCATTGGCTCAACAAGGTCATAGGAGCTGGCTGGCCCATATCCTCGTTTAACTCGCCCACCAACTACTTGACCCCCTCCAAGATAAGGGCTTGTCTCTTTGAGTGCATAATCCATTGGAGAGGACAAACCCGGATATGCATGGAAAACTCTAGGAGGAGGCAGTCCAGGTTTAATCTCATGCTTCCCATGGTCTGCACTAGCCTTTCCAGATTCTGAAGAAGAAGATTTATGCTGTTTTTCTTCATTTGAATTTGGAAGGTTGTGAAATGTGTGCCTTGTGTCATTCTTCTTACGCGAAAAAACATTCAGGATTGAATTTGCGAATGAAACTGGTGATTGATCTGTGGTTGAGCGTTGGACTGTGTCTGCAGAGGGTTCAATCTCATGAAGAGGGTGTGAGGATTTTACTGAAGGGTCATCAGTGACAAATACCTTCAAACCAAGCTCCCCTTTTATGCGGGAAAACACGTTTTTCTTTTCCAGAGGGTAGTGAAGAACAACAGCATCAGAATATGGCACAAATGAGGGTCCAGTGAGGTGGACCTTACCAAGGAAGACTTTGGAGTTATTGCTCTTGCTATAGTGATACACACAGGCATCAAGAGTGAGAGTCTGCAATTTGTTAGGATCAGTAACATTGAAATAAAATTTCTCGTTCCAAACAGGACTCAGATCTTTCTCTTTAGTCGAAGTCCGAAATTTCTGACCATCAAATTGAAGTTCCACATAAGTACTACATGATCCCTGCCCATCTTTTGGCATAAGGTCATGAGCACCCACAACTTCCACACCTAGCTTCAGATTGCTCATTGCCAATAACTAATTAGATTCCAGAAAAACTTGAGAGACGTTACACCTGAAAAGAAACGAAGAAACAAGGTTCATGATTGTTATAGTTTGCTTTTGATGTATAACTAGTTACCCTGATAGTGGATGAAAATCAAAAACTTAAATAATGAAAGCTTAGCTTCAAATTCATAGACAAAAAAAATAAGCATATTTTTAGTCCATCAAATTGTTCATATTCTTTATCAATGTTCAAAGATGCATTTCATCATACATCTAAGCTTCAAAATCTTGCTCTCTTGGCAGACAAATTCTCTTTAGTCCTAACAAAGAACGCAAGACACCATCTGTAGAGTGTAGACCTAACTGACTACAATATTATCATATTGACCAAGCTCAACTTTACATGAAAACCTTTGAGTTCATATCATAATATTCAAAGTCAATAATGTGGAAATTCCCAAGAGATAAACATTACTTAAACAAAAGCATTCTCTTTGATTGAATTATCAAAGAAGGCAAGACAAATTCAAACTACTATTTATGTGGCATTTTATTTATTTAATAATAAAATTTGACCAAGGATGTCAAATATAAATGAAAAACATAAACTTTTTGTGTGTGCGTGTGTAAAGGAAAGCAACAGGATTTATTATTTTACTTGTAGGCATAGGGTTATAAATTATTATTCAGTTGGTTCCTGTCATAAATAAGACAAGGAATGACATGATTCACCCCGCTCATATGAAAAGAAATGAAAAAAAAAATTTAAAAGAATGTAAAAAAAGATGGATATCAAATCGTTATCAAAAACAAGTTATTCTTAAAACTCAAGCAAGAAAAAGAAAAATTCTAAAAGTTTCAACCACCACACCCACAATATCTTCTCCTACATAAAGAAGCAACACTATAGTCAAAACAAGCCTTAAATTTTTTCTTATTCCAAGTTCCAAGTATAAAAATGTATTTCCAAGATTGCAAAAGAATAGAACACAGCAACATCATAGAACAGGGAAAACAGGAATGACTCCTTGTACAACAGTACATGAGATCATGTGACAGGAACCTTCGGATACACTGAAGAAAACGAAAATCTCAAATGAAAAACAAAAGAAAATTCCATTGACCCGTGAATCATGAAACCGCGAGTGTTTATGTGTACTCATTCAGGTTCTTATTATCAAAATATGTTCAGGCTCTCAGCTGAAAAGCAGCCACAAGACCTAATCATTTATCCAATATTTACAAAATTAAGGGTGAAAAAAACAAATTTTTGACAGAAGAAAAGTTGATCTTCTGAGGAACCTTACCCAAATTTTCAATTAAAATAAAACTTCCCCAGGTAAGAAAAAAGGCACAAAAAGAGACCCGGATTTTCTGCTACAGGCTGGCCAAAATCCAAATACCAGAAGATTTCAACCCAAAAAATAAGCTTTTGAGGCCACAGAAATGAAATTAAAAATAATAATAAAACCCAAAAAAAAAACGTTTAAAAATAAACCCTTTTCCTACAAAATCCAACAAAAAAACATAAAAAGCATTCCATACATACTCACAGAGAAATAAAACCAAAAACAGAACAAACCCATGACATAGAAGAAGAGGAAGAAACACACCTGAAATTTCGAGCTTTGAGACTTCCCTGTAAGACCCAGAACAGAAAAACTCAAAAAGAAGCCAGATTGAGGTGGCAACAAAGGGAGGGAAACTAGAAAGGAAAGGAAAGGAAAATGGGGTTTCTGAAAAGTTTAAGAAAGAGAAAAGGGTCAAGCCTCAAGTGGCACACATAAATTGACGTTGTAGAATGTCGGTTTCGGATTGTTCAGTAGTTATAGGAGTGTTTTTGTTGTGAACTGTGCCGTGGGGTGTCTGTATAAGAACTCAAAACACGGTTTTGATAAACCGTGCTGTTGGGTTGGGTGAGTCTAGCTTTGGCCCCACCTTCCACTCACCACTCGTCAATGGATGCAATTCCAAACACTCTCTTTCTCTCTCTTCCTTTCTCTGTCACAAGCTTATGCAAGTGTTCATGCTTTAGTTGTTTACTCATGTTTCTTCTTCAAACATACTCCAATATTTTTTTTATTTAGTTTTCTTGTATTTGTAATCTCTACCATTTTAAAAATTAATAGTTTAATGTTTTCTGTAATAAACTTTTTAGTTACAAGTGTAATGGAGAAGAGAATATATAAATATATAGATTCTTTAATAAAGATTAGGCAACAATAAATTCTATTAACCGTTTACATTGAAATCCAGTAAAAAATAATGAATAGTCAATTAATTAATACAAGTGATATGGATAGTCAATTAATTAATAACATCAATTTCATTAGATTATTTAATTCTAATTAGGAAGGTTTTTCGTCTCATTCCAAATTTATATTTTCTTGGTGAATATTTATAATCTTTCCTTGAATTTTTTTTATTGTGTTTCTGTCCTTATTGAATTTATTCATTTTTTTGTGAAGTTATAAGTATAAATTATCTATGGATTCTTTTAATGATTAATTTATATCAGAGAGTTGAATTTTAATTTATTTGTGCAAACTAAGTCAAATAATCATTATAATCTTGAAAAAAATGGGGGTTACACATTTTACGACTAATTTATTCTGAGACTCAAATGAAACCTAAAATTTGGTGTACATAATTTGGAGTCATGTATTTATTTATATTTTTATTTATCACATACCATTACGGGATTAAAAAAAACAGTTTTAGTAATACTCTATATATCATAACTTTTTATTTATACCAAAAATTAAAAAAAAAATTGTGATTATTCATGCATCCTCTTACATGCATTAACTTTGTTAAAAGGGACAAATGACAAATGTGTCTATAAAAGACGATAAGAAAAAATAATGACATCCTTTGAAAATATGTATCTTTAAATTACTTGTTGTTTTGAATTACCATCATTTCATAACACGAAACAATCTCATGATGTTAATTCTCTTCCTACTAGTTTAAAAAATATGAAAAATAATAACAAAAAAAAATGTGGTGTTGTATTTTCTATGTATATTTAGTGAACGTTGTCATATGGAATAAAATTAGAAACTCTTATATAATATGAAATATAATTAATAGGTAATTATATACATATTAATGGCTATTATTATAAGAAAGCTTCAATTGAGTCACTAGTATTTAGATCAATTTTATGTATTTCACAATGATTTTAAAATATTACAAATCGGGGAAGGTGAACAGACCAAATAAGTACAAAATAAATAAATGTAGTATATCTCAAAATTATGGAAAAAAAAAATCTTAATTTATTCTTCTACAAGTAAATATTTTATCTCATCTTTTTATTTGTTTGAACCATTCCAAGAAATTATCAAAATGAAAAAAAAAAAAGTATGAAGCAGTGCTAATTCGTCTACTTAGACTCAATACAAAAATTGTTGTTGTTATTATCATTATTTTCTTATATTATCATTTCAGATTTTGCTTTCAATTGGTAGCACACACACGCATTTTGGGTCCCTCCGTGAATAATATGGTGCTATAAGAAGGATATATTTCCACAATTATCTTTTTGGCCTTTTGTCAACAAAAAACTTCTAATAAAATATAAAATTGGAATTTTCTACCTTTCTTCCACTAATTTGGTTTGGAGTCATAGGTCATACAGAAAAGGTTTATCATAGAAAGAAATTCATTTTAAAACATAATTCAAATATTTATGGTTAATCACAATAAAATTGAAATTATTCACAAGTGTTTAACTATTAATATTTCTTTCACTAATAACAATTAATTTCTTTAAGTATATTAGTCACAACTAAATAAAACGTTATTATATATATATATATATATTATTGGTATTTATATGATATTCTAATATAAATTTTAAGGTTAAATGTAATTTTTGCCTCTTAATTATAACGCCAATTAAAATTGGTTCATAATAAAAATGTTAATATTCAGTTTTAAACAATTGTTTAACTATTAATATTTCTTTTACTTATAACGATTTTTTTTTAAGTACACTAGTCACAACTAAATAAAAATAGTTATTATATATATATATATATATATATATATATATATATAT
>Ga0209589_1006982_pt1 | contig 18395 bp, 27 predicted proteins | sample CowpeawhiteBW_FD_187525 | JGI IMG/M metagenome (GOLD analysis project Ga0209589, IMG submission 187525) | Root nodule microbial communities of legume samples collected from California USA - Cow pea white BW (SPAdes) (version 2) | ecosystem: Host-associated > Plants > Roots > Nodule | place: USA...
ATTCTACTGGGCCCAAAATACAAAGCCCAAAATAAAATCCTAATCTAGTATTTACAAGCAAAATGTCCTAGGCTAGGTCTTCACATCTTCCTTGGCCCATGTGAAGTTCATCTTGGGCCTTGCATGTGCATTTAAGGCCCATTCCTCTTGTATTCTCCTAGCCATGGCTCTTGTTGTAGGTCCCTTAGCTCGAGGCATCTCATCATACAATGTACTTGCAAAAGGTTTCAAAGAACACACAATTGTCTAAGGCTAAGTAAATAAAATCACTTGAGACACTAAGCACAAACAAACACAAACAAGACTCAAAGAAAAGAAAAGGCTAACACTAAGAACGGACCCCTAAATGGCAAAAATTTTAGAGACTTTGGTCGCACAAATTTAAACCACTAAGCGTCTAAATGTGCGGCCTAAAAGCAAGGTGGGAAAGCACTTAGAACTTTTAACACACTCACTTACTAAAAATTTTCACTATAATATGAAAAAGGTTCTACTTAGGAGATGGGATTGAACACCTTTGGCTCTCCAAGACACCTAAGAAATAAAGCCAAAATAAGAAAAAATGCAACTCCAAAATATGCTGCCAAAGTGCTGCCAATTTGCACAAAATCAAGAGCGAAGAGCTTAGCTTGTAGCCTCCTTTTGATTTGAACAAAGACCACCACCAAGTAAGGCACTTGTAAGCACCTTAGGCCACCAAAATGAAGTGCAAAACAACAACTATAGTCTTGGTTTTGAGGCCAAAACAGCCACCAAACCTGCACCAAAAAACAAAACATCAAGAAAACTATACTAAGCAATGGAGTTAGCACACACACACACACACTCTCAAATGAATAGGTCCAAAACTCTCAATAGGTGAGGAAAAGGATAAGCACACAAGCCAAAACTCTTCAATATCCAACACCTAAGATGCTACCAAATCATAGGATCCATTTTAAATTTCATAGCATCATCAAACAACCAAAAATCGAGAGGCAAGTATATGAACCAATCAAAGGATAAAGCAAGAAAAGCTAATTAGAAATGCTAAACCAAAGATAATTTAATGAAACATGACTGAATGAGTAAAGAAGAATTGACAAATAACAAATTAAAGGATGGAAAGAAAGGCAAGCACCACAAAAAGGAACTTAGAAATGGACTAGAATAGATGAAAAAAAAAACTGAAAACAGAGAAGAAAAAGTGCTCAAAAACAACCATTGTATTCATTGCAATTTTGTGCCAAATTGAGGGAATAAATTCCACTTCTATTGAAGGCAAACTCAAGGCAATGTAGAGTACACAATCAAGGAATCAATTAGAATAAAAAAGAGCACTTAAAAGCACCACAAAACGCAAAAAACAGTAGTAAAACAGAGAATTCTAGAGAACACTACGCCAGAAAACGTGAAAATTTGCCTCAAATTCGCGGATGTTAGCTAAATGAGGAAAAGGTCAGATTAAAATTTGGACTAGGCAGTGAGTCATGAAAAATCTCAAACAGTAGGTGTGCGCGTAGTGAAAACTAGAAAAATAGACTGGAGCAGAATTGCTCACGAAAATTGTCAGATGTTCTATGAAATTTCAAGATGAATGAACTTGATTATGATCTAAAATCAAGTATGAATCATAGAAGAACATCTTAAACACTCAAAAGCACAATCCAATCGGTGAAATGGACAAAAAATAGTGAGACCATTGCCTTACACATCCATAAGCATCACTTGAAGTTCATAGCTCATTTTGTGTGGTGTAGGACTTGGTTCTCATCAAGCAAATGCAGAATTCAGCCATATGAACAAAAATTAAGATGAATTAAAGTGCTTAAACATGACTTAAGATAAAACACAACATAAGGAACTGAAAATTAAAAGATGCACCGATTAACATGAAGAAAAATAGCAAGGAATAAAATAACAAGTGTTGTAAAATGAAAGTGGAACTTAAAACAGATTTACACTAATGAAGCAAGGAGTACTACTAGATGAATCAATGGAGATTCGAGTAGCCTCAATGTCAAACGGTGGAGAGCAGCAAAATCATGAAGAAAACAACAAAAACTGGAAGAAAAATAGTGGAGAAGAAGAACAACGTGGAAATTGACAACAAAACACAAATATGGACCAAGAACCTTACCCAAACCAAAGAGGATGGATGCACCAAAGGCTTGAATGGCTCTAGATACGAATTGATGGGTGTCCTTGATGGAGAATTAGAAGGAAATCAATGGAGGACAGCAAGAAGAAGATGAAGTGCAGCGGAATTGATGATATGAACAAGAAGAGCTCTCGGCAATGGTGGTTTTTGGTGAAGATGAAGAGTAGAAGTGGTGCTATGGTATGGAAGGTGGCTAAAAGAGATGAAGGAGAAGATTAGCCATGTATGCTCTCAAATTAATAGAAGTGTTGAGTGATCTCAACACTAGCATCAATTAGCAATTCAAGAGTAACCATTACAATAGTTGAATGACTCTATTTATAGGAACATGGCCAGCCAAATGAGAAGCAAATGCAACAAAGATGTAATGCAAATGTAGCTTGGAGGAGAAGCTTTATTGGAGACCATGTGATGTAGGAGATGAGTCTTGATGATGCCAAGTGGGATGTCACACTCTCTTTGCCCAAGTCACACGCTCCATGTTATCATCACATTCTTCTTCTATGGCTCATGCTTTACTTGCATACAAGTGAAGAGAGAGCTAAGGATTCTCGGCCAAAAGAGCAAATTGGGCTCGGCCCAATTGTTCCAAAATGTTCTAACTTATTTTATTGAAAGCAAAGCTTAAACAATGGCCCAATTTAAATCTAATCTACGACCTTCCATGAATCAACTCATATTTTGTAGATTTCATTGGCCCATGTGAATAAAGTGAAAAGCCCATGATTGACTTGATCTTGTGAGAGGCCCTTGTGGATCTTCTTCATCATGCTTATAGTGATTGGGCCTCAAGGTGGGTTTGGGCTTGTTGATGCATTTGGGCTTAGACTTATTGGGATCACATCATCATACAAGAATGTTAAAAAGATTATTCAAATCAAAATTATTTAAACTTTCAAGTGTCATAAAAGAGAGAAGGGTTAAAGAAAAGAGCAATGCACAAGACTTTTATACTAGTTCACTCTAACTTGAGCTATATCTAGTTAGTCAAGGCAACCCAAGCCTCACTTTGCACTATTTCTAAAGATTTACAAAGTTCACAACATTATACTTTCAAAATATGCAAGAACACCACACAATGACTCTTGAATCACACAAGAAGCAAACCAGCACAACAAAACACCTCTTGTAGACCTGGAAAACTATCAAGCATATACCTAAAAGATTGAGAAAGACAAAACCTCAGTAGTAGCACAATCTTGCCTACCAAAACCACCTTCTCCAAACTTAAGAAACCAAGCAAAATGCTCCAAGAATGATCCAAGATCAATCTTCAACAAATGCACACTATATGATCACGAAAGAGAGAGAATTCCACATTTTCCAAAAAAATTTCGCGCTAAAAAATGGTCTTCACACCTCTCTTTCAAAAAGTACAAATTTAATAGTTAAACTGTTACGAAATTCAACATGTTGATTTTCAAATCAATTGGTTGTTTTCACTTAAGTGAAATCAGTCGATTACAAAATAAATCAACTAATTGAATATGTAGAGGTTAAGACTACTGCAACCAACCTTTTAATCTATTAAAAATTCATTGAAGAGGTTAGAAGTCACCATTTAACATGTTGAAAAACATTTCAATAGATTAAAAGACACAACTAAGACTGTTCCTGTGGAGAACAAATAAGAGATGTCAAACACAAACGTTACCTTACCTCAATTCGCAATCTCCTCAATAGGTTTCCTTCCAGCTGCCATATGCTATCTGTTGGTATCTCGGTTTGGACCGGTTTGGACCCAAGAGGGGTTACCTGCGGAGAAGACTTCGACGCTCAAGTCAGCAAAGAATTCTTAGAAAGTCAAATCTTGTGATTAAGGGATTAATGAATGTGTATCTTTAATTCGTGGGGTCCATGAATATTTATAGATTATTAATTATGTCTGGCCACGACATGTGATGGGCTTTTTATTGGGCCACAGATGGGCCTGGGCCAAGCCTAGACCCCACAGTTTGGTTATTATGGGCCCTAGGGTCTTGGTTGGTAGTGTTTTTGATGAAGGCGTGACCACCTCCTTAGAAGCTCCCTCAAGAAGGATCAGTAGAAGCATGTCTAGAGGGGAGTCTTCTATGCCATCACCTTTATCTTTGTTTTGCATTACTTTAGTTTGAATTCCCTAAGTTGGTTTCTAGTTGACTTATTTTGGTTGACTTGTTGACTTTGACCCAAAGTTGACCTTTGACCAAGATTAGATTAACTTAAACCAACATGTTAATCCTTGTTTGTCTTGTTTTATAGGTAATTAAGAGAAAGTAGAGCATGGATAGGTGGAACATGGTGATTGGAGCACATGGATGAAGTGGAAGAGAGAGGAAAGCAAAAACCATAAAGTAAAAGCAAAAGTAGACATGTACCTTGTCTCCTTTTGCCTTTTTGGTTTATTCCATTGAAGGCTACTTGGTCTTCTTCCTCTTTTGGCCTAGAATCCTCATGGGAATGCATCCACCAATCATGTGCCTTCACTTGGCCGAGAATTACTTTCACATTAGGTTTAGGGTTTGCTAGTTCATCATTTTCATGTTTTTGTATTTGCTATAGGACCCCTATGAACTCCTATTTAAAGGGTGCTCCTTGTCTTGTAAAAGAGTTGATCATTTGTTGCTATAAACTTTATGTTTCAACCATCTCTTTGTCGTGAGCTCTCCTTCCTAAAAGTGAACTCACCTTTGCCTTATCTTGCTTGCAAGTGGCGGCACCATCACTCATCTCTAGGGTTTGGTTGGCTTAGATCCCCCCTATGAGTGGCATGCTTCTTCCATTATTCATCTTCTATGCTTTCCATTTTTATTGTTTCTTCTTTCATTTTGCTCTTTAAGTGTTGTTATTGCCGTGTGTGTTTAAGCTTGAATCCAACTCTCTTCTTCCTTTCATGAGCTTGAGAAATGAACCTTCACATCTTAATGTCCAGTGGGAATTTTCAAAAAGCTTTCTTAAACAACTTCACCATATTCATAACTCTAAAAGAAAATAAGATAATTCTTCATCATTTGGTATCTAGAACCTAGGTTATCTTGAATATGGTGTTTTTCTTACGCTAACCTTTGTTTTGGTGGCTTGTTTGGCTCGGAGACCTCTCGGCCTTTTGGTGTTCAAGATGGTGTGCACATAAATTTTCCACTTCACTTGAGGTTAAAGTATCTAAAAACCCTATCTCTTGATATATGTTGTTTGGTGAAGTGAAAACATGAAATTTTGGTGCTTGTGTTTCCTTTGGCCAAGAGCTTGCTAAGTTGTTACCATGCCAAAACTTTTCTTCACATGTTAAAAGTCTTCTTAAAATGTTCCTAGCTACTTTTGAGTCTCTTGTCATATACTTCTTTGAGTTTTCTTGTTCTTGTTTCTAAGTATTTGAGATTTATGCCTTGTGTTGTTGTATGCTCCTTGAAATTGATTTTCGCCTAATTTTTAAGGAACTAAGTGTTCAAGACACCCTAAAATATCCTTCTCATCATCTTAAGTACCTAGTGTTGAAAAGAAAAATTATTTTCATGACCAAAAACAGTTTGGCCGAGAGCTAATGCATTGCTTGGTGAATCCATTTGGCCATTTTTACTAGGTGTTATGCTACCAAATTTTATACTTGGATTTTGGGTGATATTGGCAAATTAGTTCCATGCTTTAACTTGGTTATGATCTTTCTTGGTGTATGCATAATTTGAGATATAATCTTGGCTTGTTCAAATGCTTTCCATAGAGTCTTTAAAAGTGCTTTTCATTGCTTTAGTCTTGTTCAAGTTTTGTCTTTAAAGAAAATTTCCTTAGAAGTTAAACTTTCATTTCCTTGTTTTCCTAGAGTGTTGTGGCTGAGCCACTTATTTTGCTTTTGAAAGGTTTTCATCACTTTAAAGGTGTTTTCACTTGTTTGGAAGGATTTTGAGTGCTAGCCTTGCTTGTGTGCTTTGGGAGTGTGATAAAAAACACTTGGGTGGTTGTGAACACCACACTTGGTCTCGGGTTTGGCATTGTTTTATTATCTAACATCTTGCTTGTCTCGATTTTTGGTGAGTTTTGGTGTAGGAACATGAATATGGATCCCATCTTGGAGGTAGAATAGGAACATGAATATGGATCCCCTCCCATGGTGACTCCTATGGCCCAAGAAAGTGAACAAAATCACCCTTACCAACATCCTACGTGAGATGGAAGTGAGTAGGAGGGAAACTTTTGATCAATTGAGGGCGGATAGGAGACAAAGTGAGATCTTCCTACAAGAGCACATCCAAAGACTTGAGCTTAGAGAAGATGAGAGGAGAAGGAAGAGGTCCTCTTCCGAGGACTCTAGCCATGGTGGAAGAAGAAGAAGGCACGACCATGATGGTGGTGGAAGGCGCAATCAACTCCCACAAAGACAACCTCCACCAATCAAGATTCCAATGTTCAAGGGGGAGAATGATCCAAACCTCTACATTGAATGGGAGCAAAAAGTGGACCAAATATTTAATATTCATTTACTCCTTACAATGACTACTACTCTAGGACTTGGAAAGGAAAAGAAAGAAAGGATGAGAAACCTCCTTCCAAAGACCACCCACCTAGGGCCAATTCGTCTAGAACCTCCCATGAAAGTGCAAACTCTTCCCAAGGTTCAAGAACTAGTTCCATAAAATGTTTTAAGTGTTTGGGCTATGGTCACATTGCTTCAAATTGCCCAACAAAAAGGAACATGATCTTGAACCCCAAAGGAGAGGTTGAAAGTGAACATTTTTTTGCCCCATCCCCAAAAAGTTCTTCCTCCCACACTTCTTCCCAATCTTCAAGTGAGGATGAAATCAAACTGTACCACACATAGCCGGCCTAGCCAAGTTTTATCCATAAAGCCCGTCTACGTAATCACCAAGGACGCAAATAAGAATAATCACCATGTATGAATGAATGATAGTAACAGGCCCAGACCGCCAAAGAAGTAACCGGCCCAGACCACCAAAGAAGTAACCGGCCTAAGCCGCCAACTGAGAATAATTAAACAGGAACTTAGCATATTTCGGGCACTACTAGCAAGGCCCTTGGGGCCCACGATATTCGAATTAAGGAGCCTGGATCATGACCCAGGCCCACCTATGGCCCAAACAGGAGCCCAACCCATGACGTGGACCCCAACAATTAAAGGTATGCATTCATTACTCTCCGAATTACGAGATTTGACTTTCTAAGAGGTTTTGCTGACTTGAGCATCAGAGTCTCTTCTGCAGGTAACCCCCCTCGGGTCCAAACCAATTCACATCGAGATATCCACAGACGACATATACCTCCCCGGGAGGAAGCCTACTAAGGAGATTGCGGACTGAAGTAAGGTAACGATGTGTCTGACATATCTTATTTGTTTTCTGCAGGAACAATTGGCGCCCACCGTGGGGCACGAGATAATACCTTACGGACCAACCCGCATTCTTTCGAAGATGGTTTCTACCCGCAACAGAGCAGGAGTTAACAAGTAGGCTGAAGGAGGCCCTCTGGAGCTGCTAACATCACCACAGACTTGGCCACCATCCTAGACGGTCAAGCCAAGATGCAACAAGAGCTGGCTGATTTGAAGAAGCACCGTGCTGATGAGATTGAGGCACTACGACAGAAGAACTCACGCCTAAGACGAAAGATTGAGGCTGATCCCACTCAAAAGGGAAAGGCTAATGAAACATCCGATGTCGCAGGGTCCCCAGCTTTCCAGCCCACTGTAGAAGAAAGCGATTACAATCCTACCCCACACACCTTCACCACTACTCAACAAACCCCCATCCTCTCAACCCATCATACACACTTCCATCCCACCCTCCCAGGAAACACTACGGCTCCCACCCCCGCCGCCACCCTACCCACCACCCACATCCCACCCTATAACATGCCTTCCACCCTACACACTACTCATATCTCACCCTATAACAACCCTCACACCCTCCCTACCGCCCACATCCCCCCTCACAACTTCACGTCAACTTTTCCCACCCTCGTTCACCATCCTACCCCCCTAATACAGGTCGTACCCCACCAAATTAAAACATATTAAATGCAGTACATGAAAGTGAACCAAGTCGTCTCCCAACGACCAATATTTTCATTCAAAGCGAAATTTCCAGATGAACACAACAATAAAACACAGGGGGGGATTGGCAGACAGATTCAGAATGCTAATCAACAGATTAAATTAAATGCTATAGTGATGAAAACCATATTGACATCCTTGATTCAAACATAATTTCACTTATCATAGGCCACCAAATTAACACCAACTCGCCTTATCTCAATCCACTACATAATAATTCACTAAGTGAAAATTACAATCTAGCTTCATTATGCAATTAAGCAATGCACACATCCTTAAATTCGTGACAGCTAAGCTACATACATTAAGCATGAACGTATCTTAACCAAAACATATGCAATTACTCTGTAAATTAAGCATTAACAGATTCACTACATGCATTCCACGAATTCAGAACAAAAACATGGCAGATTTCACAAAACAAGCACAACCTCAAAGCTTCATTGGATTCTTCATTAAGGAGTCAATTCACGAATTTAGCTAAACATGGAAATGAGCAATTAAACACTTCAAAACTGGAATCACAAAAAAAACAGAACCAAGAACTCTAACTTATGAAATCTGAAAACGCAATTTAAGAGCAAAAATAGAGATTTCAAAGCTTAAATGGAATGCAAAACGGTGTTATCATATATAAATGCGAAAACCCCATGAATGGGTATTGTTCCAACTCAATGAAATCACAAAACGAGCTACCCAATGTAGAAAATGAAATCAAAACACAAAACCCTCAATGAGTGTTGTCAAATGTGCATTAAAATGGTAAAAATGAGCCAAAAACGTGAAAAATCGCAAGGGGCACGTCCATGGAAGCTTGGAGAACGAAAAATGGAGGTTTTTAAGAGAGGTTGAAGATGATGGAGCGGCTGGTCCCTTTTCATGCAAACCTAATTCGTGGTCATATCACCCATGCCACTCATATTTACAAAACTGCCACTCTGCCACTCAGATTTACAAAAATGCAACTCTAGGCCTCAAATGTTGACCCATTGACTTTGCTGACGTGGAAATGACATAGAAATGATGTGGCAATGATGTGGAAAGTCTCTTCAACTAAATATTAATGTCCAAGCTCCAAAATTGCTTCACCCAAATACCTACAAATAATTAAAAACAAAAATTAGGCCAAATAATGTGAAATTAGTCCAAATTCGGAACAGTGGCCCAATAAAGCCCAACAAATGAAAAACACTCTAATGATGAACAATTAAGCACTAATCAACTATCTAATGGGTGCACAAAGGCTAGTGGAATGGAAGAAAATAATGACTCATCACCCCCCTCACCCCCTACCATCCGCCCAACCTCGACGCCGCAATCCTTTTACCGATTTCATCGCCAACACCCCCTTTCGCGCCCAATGGGAACCCTTCACACTGGAACGCTACACCGGTGAGACTGACCCAGACGAACACCTCAAGGTCTACATCACACACGTCGCCCTCTACACTCCCATGATGTTGTTTTATGCAAGGCTTTTCCTTACACCCTCAAAGGCCCTGCCCTTGAATGGTTTACCACCCTTCCGCCATACTCCATCGACTACTTCGACACTCTCTCCCACATGTTTATCACCCACTTCGCCAGCAGCCGCCCACATCAAACCATAACAATCTTACTTCTCGGCATCAGACAAGAACAAGACGAGACGCTCCAAGCTTTCATTGACCATTTCAGTAAACCAAGGAATGATACTTCAGTGCATGGCCCTCACTCTCAAACCCGACCCCTTCGCCAACAACGTCTACCTCCACCCACCCGCCTCCGTGCATGAGTTGAAACTCCACGCCACCGACTACGTTCGCATGGAGGAGATGCAAACTCTCCATACAAAATTCTGCAATGACTATACACCCTCCACAACAACAACCCCTCCATAAACCTCCCGGCCTGACCCGAGACCCCAAGAACCCAGACAACCCCGCTTCACCAGATATGCCCCCCTAAATGTTCCTAGATCACGTCTCCTTGACGAGGCCTTACAGGCCGACCTCATCCCACCTCCACGCAAGACGACCACTCCTCCCAACGCGGACATGACTAAATATTTCCGCTATCACCGAAACCACGGCCACACCATGGAGGAATGTAAAGCACTCTAAGACAAGATTGAAGAATTGGTTCCTGTTGGCCATTTCTGCCGCTTTGTCCATAGAGACGACCACCCTCCCTGATCCAATCACCCTCCTTGTTCTGACCATCGACGCCCTCCCCGCAACTCTCGCCATGATAAATGCCCAAGCCAACTCGGAAACCACGACCCCCAACCGGCTCGCACCAATGTCACCCATACCGACCCTCCCCTACGCGACACTATTAACACCATCTCTGGTGGCTTTGCCAATGGCGGATCCACCTCATTCGCCAGAAAGAGACACCTCCGCCATATCCAATCCATCAACCACATTACCCATTCTCATCACAGACGTGGCATGCCCCCCATAACCTTCATGAACAACGACTTCCATGGCCTTGATCACTAGCAAGATGACCCTGTGGTCATCACCGTTGAGATAGAAAACTATGTCGTCAAGGAAGTCCTCATTGACCAAGGCAGTTCCGTCGACATCCTTTATTGGGCAACATACCAGAAACTCCAACTCCCCACCACCGCCATGGTCCCAAACGATGAGTCGATATATGGATTCTTTGGGGAAAAGGTTTCCACCCGTGGCTACATCGACCTCCATACCGTTTTACGCGATGGCACTCAAACCAAGACGATTCCTATCCGATTCCTCGTCGTTGACGCGCCTACATCTTATAATGTCCTCCTCAGCCGACCTTCACTCAACACTCTTGGCGCTGTCGTCTTCACACCTCATCTGGCCATGAAATTCCCATCCCCTTCCGGCGACATCCTTACCATTCATGGCGACCAACAACTTGCACGCGAATGCTACATGGCCAGCCTACGCCCGTAGATTCCCATCCTTCAAACCAATCATATTGAACGACCACCCGACTTTGACATAGCCTTATTTTGCAATGATCTAGACCACAGGGTAGGCCAGGATACCCGCCTCGAGCCGGTCAAAGAAACCATACCGTTGGAGCTCCCTAATGGACACACCATCAAACTTGGCACCAGATTACAACCTGAACAGCGCGACATCCTTACACCTACCCTTATCAACAACATAGACCTCTTCGCTTGGTCAGTTGCATCTCACAAGCTATCCATTTACAAGGACGCCTGATATGTCTCGCAGAAAAAAAATGCAAACTAGGCGAAGAACGCCGACTAGCAGCCAAGGCCGAGGCCGACAAGTTGCTAAATGCAGGGTTTATCGAAGAAACCCACTACACCACTTGGCTCTCCAACGTGGTGTTAGTCAAGAAAGCTAATGGCAAGTGGTGGATGTGCGTCGATTACACAGATCTCAATAAAGCCTACCCTAGGGATGCCTACCCCTTACCCAACATTGACTAGCTTGTCGATGGTGCAGCCGGTAACAAAGTTCTCAATTTTCTTGATGCATACTCTGGTTACAACCAGATTCCCATGGCCATATCCGACATGAACAAAACTTCCTTCATTACAGACGACGCCAATTAATTCTACAAGGTCATGCCATTCGGCCTAAAAAATGTAGGAGCAACATATTAGCGACTAATGGATAAGGTCTTCAGCCATATAATGGGCAAGTGTATCGAGGTATACGTTGACGATATGGTCGTCAATTCCCCCAGTCATCACCAGCATGCTCAAGACTTGTCCACTGTCTTCTATACGTTAAAACAATACAACCTCTGCCTCAACCCCAAAAAATGCGTCTTCGGCGTCGACCGTGGCAAATTCCTCTGATTCATGCTTACCCAACGCGGCATAGAGGCTAACCCCGAAAAGTGCAATGCAATTATTGAGATGCAAAACCCCAACAGTGTCAAAGAGGTACAACGCCTCATAGGCCGACTAACCGCCATCTCTTGCTTCCTTCCCAAGTTAGCCGAACAAACCCAGCCCATCATTCAACTGCTCAAAAAATCGGCCAGGTTCACGTGGAATGACGATTGTGAACAAGTCTTTCAGAAACTAAAAGCAACCCTCACCTCACCACCCATCCTCCATAAGCCAGACACCTATCAGCTCCTACTCGTTTAGATCATCGCCACAGATCACACCGTAAGTGTCGCGCTGGTTCAAGATGTCAATGGCACTCAACACCGTGTTTACTTCGTCAACCGAACCCTGCAAGATCCCGAAACTAGATACCAGATGGTGCAAAAATTAGCCCTATCCCTAATACACGTAGCCCGACGCCTACGCCCATATTTCCAAAATCATAACATCATTGTCAAAATCGACTACCCTATCCAGAAGATATTGTAGAAACCAGACCTTGTGGGGTGCATGTCGTCTTGGGCCGTCGAGTTATCTGAATTCAACATCCGCTATGAACCTCACGGTCCCATCAAAGCGCAATGCCTCCTAGACTTTGTCAACGATCTCCAGCGAACTCCAAAAAAGGACCAATGGACACTTTGTGTTGATGGTTCGTCAAACCCAAAAGGGGCAGCTGCTAGCATAGTGCTGGAAGGCCCCAACGATATCCTCATCAAAAAATCCCTCCACTTCGCCTTCAAGACGTCTAACAACCAAGCTGAATACGAAGCCATCCTCGCCGGATTATCCATCGCCCGCGAAGTTGGTGTCAAATCACTCACGTGCAAAACCGTTTTCAAGCTTACCATGGGCCATCTAAATGACAAGTTCCAGATCAAAGACCCTACCCTCCTACAATACTATCACCTGGTCCAGAAAGTCGTCCAATCCGCCTTCGAACAAGTCTGCATCCAACACATCCCCAAATCCGAAAACGTTAGAGTCGACATATTATCCAAACTAGCCATCACCAAGCTAAAAAGCCGCCACCGATCCCTATTGCAGTAAACGTTATTCGCTCCTTCCATCACAAAAACTTGTCATACTCTAACCCAACACCAAGCTGACAATTGGACAACTCCCTACATCCAATACCTCCAAACCGATAACCCCCCACCTGACGCTGAGAAGAATTGGATAACTAAAGCCGCTAGGTACAAGATGATAGGCGATGACCTGTACAAACGAGGATACGGCCAACCACTTCTCAAATGTGTCACTGCAGAACAAGCTCAGTACATCATTAAAGAGTTACATGAAGGTATATGCGGCTACCATTCCGACGCACGCACCATGACTACCAAAATCCTTCGCGCCGGTTACTTCTGGCCGACCATGGAGGCCGACTGGCACGATTTTGTCAAAAGATGCATACCTTGCAGGAAACCTGGCAACCTCATCCACCAAAAATAGGAACAACTCCATTTTGTACTATCCCCGTGGCCCTTCGCAAAATAGGGAATGGACATTCTCGGCCCTTTCTCCCCTGGAAAAGGCCAAGTAAAATTCCTGATAGTAGCCATTGACTACTTCACCAAATGGATAGAAGCCAAACCATTAGCAACCATTACAGCTCAATAAGTCCAACAATTCGTCTGGAAGGATATTATATGCCAGTATGGCGTCCCGCATACAATCATCACTGACAATGGTCGATAGTTTATAGACAAGGAACTTGCTAAATTCCATATCGGCCTAGACATCAAACATGTAACCAGCTTTGTTGAACACCCACAGACCAATGGACAGGTCGAGGCAGCAAACAAGGTTATATTGATAGAACTGCGTAAACGGTTAGACAACGCCAAGGGTCGATGTCTAAAAGAATTAGTGGAAGTACTATGGGCCTATAGGTGTACCCCTCAATCAGCAACAAACGAATCTCGGATCAGCCTAGTATACGACGCAGACGCCATGATACCAGTTGAAGTTGGCAAACCATCTCTGCACCGAGAATTGTATGACCCAAATCACAATCACCCAAAACATGAGCAACCACCTTGACCTTCTACCTGAGTTAAGAGAAAAAGCCTAGATACGCAACCTAGCTGCCAAACAGAGAGTGACTAGAAAATATAATGCGAACCTACACCCAAGATCGTTCGCGAAGGGAGACTTAGTTTGAAGAATGGCCAGCAGTGCAAGAAAGAAGGATGGCAAGTTCTCCGCCAATTGGGATGGCCCGTACCGAATACGTGAATATGTTGGAGGAGGAGCGTATAAACTTGAACAATTATCAGGGGAAGAGATACCCAATACATGGCATGTGTCCCATCTCAAGTTTTATTTCAGTTAAAGGCATGTATTGTAACCCTAGGTGTACTCTTTTTCCTCACCTGGTCTTTTTTCCCTAAGGAGGGTTTTGGCCAGGGAGGTTTTAACGAGGCACCTCAAATTTCATGAATAAAATAAAGAGTTCTTAACCTCACGACTACTCCTTGCCTCACTTTTAATACGTTGTTAGTTCCCCACCCTTACCACAAGTAAGAGGCATGGGTCAAACACCCTTAACTTAATGTTTAATACGATGATTAGTTCCCCACCATTACCATAAGTAAGTGGCTTGGGTAGAACACCCTTAATTTGATGTTAATTCATTTTTAGTTCCCCACCCTTACCACAAGTAAGCGGCCTGGGTCGAACACCCTTAACTTAATGTTTAATATGATGATTAGTTCCCCACCCTTACCACAAGTAAGCGGCCTGTGTCGAACACCATTAATTTGATGTTAATTCATTGTTAGTTCCCCACCCTTACCACAAGTAAGCGGTCTGGGTCGAACACCTTTAATTTAATGTTATTTTGTTTTTAGTTCCCCACCTTTACCACAAGTAACCGGCCTGGGTCGAACACCCTTAACTTAATGTTTAATACGTTGTTAGTTCCCCATCCCTACCACAAGTAAGCGGCTTGGGCCGACCATCCTTAACCAAATAGCCGACAACAATAACACATTCAGACAAACAAATATAAAACATAGCGTATAACAAACATAACAACATCAACAATAAACGCATTCTTATCATGCATGCTATCGTCAAACAACCACAACAAACGTATCTGCAAATGTACATCACATTCAAAAGCAAATATATCCGCAAAATGAACATTACATTCAAAAGCAATGAAAAATATTGTACGGGTTATTAGAAACTTAGGATTTTTAACAAATAGCAATCAATAAACTATATCCTAAGTCGCCTTGTCATCTTCACCCTCCACGGTCGCTTCCGCATTCATCCCCTCATCTGCCATGGCCTTCTCCACCTACTCTCCAGGGCTGCTCTCGACTTCATCAATGAGCTGGTCGTCCACTACATCTTTGTTCACGTCAAATCTTGGATCAGCCACATCAACCTCCTGGCAAAAGAACGCCGCCTACCTCACCCCTTTCTTAAATCCATTAATGTGCTCTTGAATAATGCAGCTTTTCAAGTCTTCGAGCTCCACCTCCACACCTCCATGTTTTTCCTTCAACTCGTCATAGTCCACCTCAAGGTCAGCTATTCTCCCGTTAAGCTTCGTCTTTGAATCCAAACACCGAACCTTCCAGGTCCCCAACCTCTTATTCTCCTCTTTCCACTCTTCCCTCTCCTTCTTCAATGCAACTATTTCTTCCGCAAACTTGTCGACCTTCTCTTGTAGATCCATACGGTACAGCGACCCAGCCCAGTGACTCAATATCAATGCCTTGCTGCAAACTCCACCATTGTCCTCACCAGGTGGTCTGGCTCTATACTATCAATAGAGTTAATCAATGTCTTTGACATGTTAATCTCAATATCTTTTCTAACGGTCATCTCCGGTAACTCAATCAGACCAGCTTTTGGCCCCTTCACACCACTGGATGACCACTGCTCCAACAAGGCGTCCCTCACCTTCTTCACATCTTTGCCTCTGCCAGGCCTGGCTGGCAATTCGGCTTTCCTCTTAGTGCCGCCATGTACATGCACCTCCACCAATGACTCTTGCAAATTTGGGACCTTCGTGTTTCCGGCCACTTTCGCTTTCACCACCTTCTCCTTCCTCAGCGCTTGAAAAAGGGTTAAATTCTTCTTTCCAGCTTGAGCCATATGCCCTGCATTAAACACACCAAAGTTTGATTAGTGTAACTTAGACACATTGAAACAGTTTAAATCACAAACAGATACCTTCAATATCAATAATCGAATGAATCGAATTATAAACCCTAACTAAGCCCTTAGTGGGCAGTCTATCCGTAAACCTCATTAGCACCTCCACCAGCTCCCTATCCACCGCTGACAACTCATCGGTAGTCATATCCTAGAGGGGCTACCCGTCCAACTAAAAGGGAATTTAGTACTCCCATCAGCATTGAGGAAATGCAACTTTCCTCCCTCCTTCACTACAACCTTGAAAAACCCATCCTTGAAGTGCTTGAATGATTGTGTAAATGCGTCCAACCTGCTAATACTCGGCCTGCTCACCAAGGATAGCCATGTTGTCGGTTGTCGGGGCCTTATGTCGTAACAGTATAAAAACGCATGAGGAGACGGTTGTAGATACAACGACTGGCATAGAACACGAAAGGCCTGCAAGTACGCCCAACTGTTCGGATGTAGTTGAGTAGGCACCACATTTAACTGGTGGAGCACCCCCATGGCAAAGCCATCTAGCGGCAACCTAACATGCAATTGGGAAAAATGGCACATATACATATAAAAAAACTTGTCGGCAGCTCCTTCTTGCCCGTGACAAACGCGCTCAACAACGCTCACCCACTCTAGTGACATTATACCACGGTGCACGCCCTTTGCAATAATGGAGTACAATTCAGCCACGAGTTCAGTAGCCGAGACCACCGGAATAACGACGACTGGTATCAGAAACCAGTTGCAACCCAATCATAACCGGCTTTGGCCGACCAGCTACTCTCTACTATCTCCTTGGGAGGGTCTTCCCTCACTTCAGTTATCGTCTCCATCGGAATCCTCCCCACCACAACCATCGGGCTAGCACTTTCCTCCTTAAGACGCCTACCTACACTCCCTCTAGACTACATACTCCCACTACTTGACGACGACAACGACACACTATCGCTAGTACTAGACATACCTTTTTGAATGAAAGATACCGGCAGATACAAGGAACTAGTCGGACAGTTCTAACGCACGCAAATCTTTGATTTCAAAATCCTCATAAACGAGCCAACAAAAACAATCTCTTCACGAAATCCGCATTTATAAGCGATGACTCCAAATGACACAACTTCTTCCCGCCAAAAGTCACAACCCATATGAAGCATCACAATGCACACCAAAGGTCACAACCTTAAAAAATGACGGCGCAACACCCTTTGGATTAGACTTCTGACACCCCTTCACCTGCCACAAACCTCTTCACATTTTTAGCCTTAACATTGTTCATCACATTTAAGGGTTGGGGGACTGGTGTACCACACCTAGCCGGCCTAGCCATACATACCAACACTTCTCATCGTTTACCGTCACAATTATACCGGCAAAGGTTGGGGGACTGGTGTACCACACCTAGCCGGCCTAGCCAAGTTATATCCATAAAGTTCGTCTACGTAATCACCAAGGACGCAAATAATAATAATCACCATGTATGAACGAATGACAGTAACTGACCCAGACCACCAAAGAAATAATCGACCCAGACCACCAAAGAAGTAACCGGCCCAGACCACCAAAGAAGTAACCAGCCTAAGCCGTTAACTGAGAATGATTAAACACGAACTTAGCAACAACTTAGCATATTTAGGGCACTACCAATAAGGCCCTTGGGGCCCACGATACTCGAATTAAGGATCATGGATCATGACCCAGGCCCACCTATGGCCCAAACAAGAGCCCAACCCATGACGTGGCAAGACATAATTAATAAACCTATAAATAAGCATGGACCCCAACAATTAAAGGTACGCATTCATTACTCTCCTAATTACGAGATTTGACTTTCTAAGAGGTTTTGCTGACTTAAGCATTGAGTCTCTTCTGCAGGTAACCTCTCTCGGGTCCAAACCAATTCACACCGAGATATCCACAAACGACATGTACCAGCCAAGAGGAAGCCTATTGAGGAGATTGCGGACTGAAGTAAGGTAATGTTTGTGTTTCACATATCTTATTTATTCTCTACATGAACACAAACCTAATGAAGGAGGTTTGTTGGTGGTTAGGCGCATGCTAGGCCAAGTGCCTAAGGAATTTGAAAACCGAAGAGAAAATATTTTTCACTCAAGGTGCCAAATCAACAACAAAACTTGCTCCCTCATAATTGATAGTGGAAGTTGTGTTAATGTGGCTAGCACAAGGGTTGTGGACAAGCTTGGCTTGAAAACCAT
>Ga0209589_1006984_pt1 | contig 18393 bp, 20 predicted proteins | sample CowpeawhiteBW_FD_187525 | JGI IMG/M metagenome (GOLD analysis project Ga0209589, IMG submission 187525) | Root nodule microbial communities of legume samples collected from California USA - Cow pea white BW (SPAdes) (version 2) | ecosystem: Host-associated > Plants > Roots > Nodule | place: USA...
CAAATTGGGAAAAAAAAAAAAAGCAGGCGACAAAGGTGCAAAAAGTCATCCACTACCTGAAATAAAAAAAATAGTCCAATGTTTGTAATATAGTGATAAAGTAGGGGTGTTTGATTATTCTTAGAACAACACCTTGAAATAAGTCCACGTACATCTCTTGTAATGTGCCTATATATATATGGTGTTGGAGCTTGCCATAGATCACAGAAGAGTGACACCAATTTTAAACGCAAATTGCTCTCTCATAAAACAGTTTATCAGAAAGGAGGAAGAGAAAGTTAAGCAATTCTACAAAGTTATCTCTCTCTCTCTCTCTTGAAACCTTTAAATCAAGATCATCATGGAATGGAGAAAGTGCTACTTGGATGTGATATTGGTGCCTTTGGGGTTTCTTACAAGCATTGGCTACCATTTCTGGCTGTGGCATAAGGTTCGAACTCACCCACACACAACCATCATTGGCATCAATGCCAGTGGTCGTAGAAATTGGGTTAATGCCATGATGAAGGTACATATCTTCTTTCTTTTCATATTTTCTTTTTTGTTAATTCTCCATTCATTTTCCAAAGTATGTCTTGAAAATTCAAGTATAAATGGAAAAATTGAACGTCTTATAATAAATAAGACTTATAAATTTATTTTGGGTTGGAAGTGATATATATATATAGTTTTATTAATATACCCATGGGTGTGATCCTTTTTTACCATTACTTATTATCATGATTTGTTTTTCAAGTCATTACAAGAACTTTTGCTTCACACGGTTAAATGCCCGATAGAAACTTGTCTCAGATTGTAACTTATGTGGCAAATGAAAAATTGCAGGTTAAAAGGTTAATTTATAATTGTACCAAAAATAAATGACGTGTTAGTGACATTCTTTTGTAATTACTAGTAATAATTTTACAAATCTTACACGCGTTTTTGCCTATTAAAAAAAAAGAAAAAGCAAATCGTACATCCGTTAAGCTTAATTTAGTTGTTGGAAAAGGTTAATTTCTACAGTTTTCTTTGGTCTTGATCTATGTTCTATGTTAACTCTAAATTGTTAATCTGTAAATACCATCATAAAAATATAAATTTGGTATAATGAGTGAAAAGGTCTTAGATCCCAAATTAGGATGCCGATATTTTTTTGTATATTACTTTATAAAATACTTTGAATTTAATTACTAGGTCATATATATTATCATACAATTTATGAAAATATAAACACCTAAATTTCATAAAAAGTGTAAACATTTTGATACCAGTGGTTTTGAGTGCTTTTTCTTCTTCTCTTTTTTAAATTGATGGTACTAAGGAAGATAATAATCACATAAAGTAAAGCCCTGTTAGAAATATTAAACTATATTAAAATTGAGTTTTAAATAAGTGTAATATTTATAGACTTTAATAATATTTACTGAGATCAATTATATACTAAATAGGTGATTTAGAGTGAATTACCACTAAATAAGACTGTTTTTACAATTTAGCTAACAATTTTACACTTCAAAAAATAAAAAAGAAATACAGCAAAAAATAATTAGTTATATTACGATAATTCTGATTGGTGAAGGTATGAGAACAGTGTATTATATTCTATACCTTCGGTTTCAGCATTTCAGGAATCATATTTTTCTGTATAAAGTTTTGGCAATGAACACTATCTATTACCTTGTATTGGAATATTTATGCATATATCATTTCCTTGGAGAATAAGTTCATGGAATAATTCCACTGAGGATATTGCAAGTTAACTAATTTCATATTCCTTGGCATTTAGCATTTATTTATTTATTCTTGTTCTGGATACATATAAATGCCCCTTTAACAAACCATGCATAAACAGAAAAACACAGAATGTTCTTATGGTGGTTAACAGAGTATCCATAAATAGATAAATTTCATGACAAATCCACGAATTAATCATAATATATTCAAAGATATACGTGCATAACAATGCTTTAGAAATTAGATTTAAATATATTAAATTTTTACTCCATTTTTAATTTTAATATTTATAAAATTTAATTGTATGTGTCATCCTCATTTTTGTCAAATTGAAAAATTCTTGTACACTGTTATTAAATTAAATACAAATTAATTAATTTTTATATTATTATTTTAAATTTTAATATTTAAATTGTACACATACATGTAAGAACACGTCTGTCTCCTTAAGTTTATAAAAATATATTCAATAACTTTTATTGAATATATATATATATATATATATATATATATATATATATATATATATATTACTATCTAATAGTTGAATTGAAAATTTATATCACTAAATTTATGTCTAAAAGATCATATATACTCCATTCATATTTATCAAAATCAACAAAATATATAATTATGAACTATTTAGTTGTAAGTTTAATGACATTTCATAAAAATTAATATATATACAATCAAAGTATTATGTGATTACATTTTAAAAGAAAGTATTTTATAAAAATTATGTGTATGAGTTGAACTTTCTCATATATACACACGTGTACTTAGGAATGTCAAAAAAATCCGTATCCATGGTATTTGCGAATAAAATTCGCAACGGATAGGAAGTTGATATTAAAAATGGATACCTGCGGATAACGAATACGAGTATTTTTTTATACCCATGTGTTAAAGGGGCAGGTACGGGTATTATAGTATCCGTACCGTAGATACCCGTACCCGCTATATTTTAATTTAGATTAAAAAAATTTAAAAAAAAACATGATTAAAACATTAACACATTGAAATCAAATGAGTTATTCTTTATCAATTGGTTTTAAAAGAAATCTTTATATCTTTGTAAACGGTCATTCAACACTATTTAAATGAGTTATATGTACTTTGTTTGGAACTTATAAATTTTATGTATTTATTATTATTTGAATTTATGATTAAAATATATTGTTAAATATTAATTATTTTTTGTAAATATCTGTGGATACCCATAGATACCGTGAATATTAAAAAATATGTAGATATCCATATAACAAATACCTGCACAAATATAAATATAAATACTGGACAAATATTTATTTAACAGATAAAATATAGATAGATATCCTGCGGGTACATATATCACAACCTGAAAAACAAATCAACATTATTCGGATTTAGTGCGTGCTGAGTCGTGAACAACATGCGGTGTTTCCTAATCTTTCTTATTCCTTAAAAACGTTGTCCCACGATGCAATGTCCCAAGATACAAAAAAAAAAGTTATCTTTTAAATCATAATTAAACGAACATAACTTCAACTATATATCTAATTTCTTAAACAGTGAGAAAAAGAATAACTATATTTGCGAATTCTTCACTCTATGCATATAACAAGTCTTGTCATGGTACGGAAACATATCCTTTAATTTTTAAGAATATTAAAACAAATCTCAAATCTTATCTTATTTACCCAAACCAAATCTGTTATATTATGTGAATGTTCCCCAACAAGAACATTCACCAGGTCTTTTCATCATTCCTAAAGTAAAAGAGAGTGTGATTGTAACCATTAACCATAGTTATATTATTTATAAATCTTTTTCGTATTCCTTTTAATAAAATGAAATTATTGCATTATTATGTTGGTAATTTTTATCGTGTTGCTTATTTATCTAGTTCTCGAAAAATATTTTTCTTATATTAGTTATAATTTATCCCCATCACCAAAGCATGGTTATTATTTTGAACAATAAGTCTAAAAACATATTTTTTATGATATTTTTATCATAGCACATAAAGATAAGTAATTTTATTAAATAATAAATAAAATAGTTAAAAAGAGAATTAAATGCATTGTTATTAACAAATACAACATATATTTTACCCAGAGACAATATATTAAAAAAAATTAACTATTAATATTTTTGGTTTTTCTTCCAAGTGAAAATAGTATATTATCATTTGCTTCCTATAACAAAAAAGAAAGAAAAAAAGACAGAGTAGCATTTGTCCTTGTATGATCTTCTGTTTACTTGTACGTTTCCAATTAATAATTATTGTTTCATAAAATGAAGAGCATTGATTAATCTGGGATTGAAAATTGTACTCAAATTTTTACAATAAATATATCTCTCTCTCTATATATATACTATTTATTCTCAGGTATTATTAAATAGTCCCTCCATATTTGTATACAACAAAAACACATTTTTAAAAATTCAAGTAAATTCTAAATTTTTTATTTTATTTAAGATAGTTTTGGAAAGCATCCCAATTTGAATTAATATTTGATTAAAGTATGACCATCCTTTAAACATTCCTTTCAGGGTCTGAGAGATTATTAATATTAGATGATTTAACTTTTTGTTTTTTTGTTTTGAAGTGTTTAGAAGTTGGTAATTGAAATTTATATGTTGATTAACACAGGACAATGAGAAGAAAAACATCCTGGCCGTACAATCACTGAGGAACACAATCATGGGTGCTACTCTAATGGCGACAACTTCCATTCTCCTCTGCTCAGGCCTAGCAGCAGTGATAAGCAGCACCTACAGCGTGAAGAAGCCACTGAGTGATGCTGTGTATGGAGCACATGGAGAGTTCATGGTGGCCCTCAAATACGTGACTCTCCTCACAATTTTCCTCTTCTCATTCTTCTGCCACTCTCTCTCCATAAGGTTCATAAACCAAGTGAACATCCTAATCAACACCCCTCAGGACCCCATGTCTCTGGTCACCCCACAGTACATCAATGAGATTCTGGAGAAAGGTTTCATTCTCAACACTGTTGGCAACAGACTCTTCTATGCAGGACTCCCTCTGCTGCTATGGATCTTTGGCCCTGTCTTGGTCTTCCTCTGTTCCCTCACCATGGTCCCAGTGCTCTACAATCTTGACTTTGTCTTCACCACTGGGAAGGGAAAGGTGGAGGCCAACCAAAACAGGGATTTTGTATGAGGTTACTGTGTCAATATCTCATGTAACAATAATGGAGAATTAGTTAATTTGTATTATGTGGGGTGACTCGATGAGTGAGTGAGGAGTGAAGTAGGTCTTTCTCCTCATTTTGATAATAAAAAATGTGCATGTATGCTTTCCCCACTGGAATGAGCTTTTGTGATGTTGACGATGATCAGTAGTTTCTATAAGTTAGGTTGTGAATAAAAAGCATACCTTGTGCATAGTTTTGATTTGCTTGGCATGCACTTTGGTTGGATGAATAAAATAAAAGGTTGGGATGCTTTTTTCTCTACCTCAATTAATTACAATGGTGCTAATTATTTGATATATTCTTAATTAATTAAAAAGTTCTTTATCCACTTTATGAAGTTTCATGTTAAAAAGTATATATGTACAATCATTTCTATAATGTTAATGTTGTACTATGATAATGTTTTTTATTGATATCGTGCAGCGAAATGTCTAACGTTATAATGTTGTACTATGATAATGGTTTTTATTGATATCGCGCAGTGAAATGTCTAACGTTTGGAAAAAATCAAGGGGTGAATTGGTTTTTAATATTAAAATTAATACTTTAAATTTTTTTTAAAATTTTACCGATTAATTTAATATTAGTTCTTTTAAATGCAACAGTAGATACAATAAAGAGATAAGGAAGAAGATTTAACACAAATATTTATACTGGTTTAGATCAAAAAATCATACGTCCAATTGTTAATCTCTTTAAACAAATAGATTAACTCAATCACTAAAAATATCAGATTATAATCAGATAATAAAAGAATAGAGAAAAGAAAACACCTCTCTTGAAGACACAAGAGATGAAAGAATTTTGTCTAAATGACACAGAGAACTCGACCTAGCTTTCCTAGCAACAACAGCAGCACTCAATCTCCTAGAAACCCTCTTAGGAAAAGTTATTGCTCTACCCACATTAGGCTTTTCAAAGCTTTTTCAAGAACACTCAGAGAACTTCTTTGCAAACACAACACTAGGACTCTAGCTCTCAAAAAAGGTAGTTTTGAAGTTGAACTGCAGTTCTTTAAATAGGGGTTTCGAAAATTAGGTTAAAAGCTGAACAGATATGTTCCAACGGCCAAGGATAATTGATTATTACTTATGATAATCGATTATTCCATTAGGTTTTCTGAAAACAAATTTTGAACAGGATAATCGATTATCCTGGGAGATAATCGATTATTCCAATAGAATTTCGAAAAATAAAATTTTGCACACATAATCAATTATCATTAGTGATAATCGATTATCACTGCGTTTTTTCCAAAAACGAGAGAACCTAGAGAGATGAAGTTTATGTTGCTGATTCTAAGTTAAGTAAAACTACTTTACAACAATACTTAATTTATTTTACAAGATAACTTTAAATATTTAACAATTTGTCTTCATTCTTGCTTGATCATCATTCAAAATCTCTAGGCTTCCTTCTTTTGTCAACATTTTTGTTTGTTTTTCTTCTATTTATTACTTTTTACATCTATTAATAATAAAAAATGAAAGTATACAAAATTATATTATTTAAAGTATTATGTTTTATCACATAAATAGCTGCAGTTTAATCTCATGCTTTTATTTAAAGTGTTTTAATACCAACTTCTCCATAAAAAAAATAATTAAGAAAACAAAATCTAAAACTAACATATAAACTAACACAAAAAACGCATACAATGTCACAAAAAACACATACAACGTCACCCAGAGGATGTCAAGCAAGCATAACACCACATTAAACATGATTCGTAACATTTTTGTAACTTTTTGTACAAAATTGACATCAATTCCTTCTTGTTCCGATGCCAAAAATGAATTAAACGCCGGCCTACCTAGTCTCCAACGTCAACAATTTAAATGATGTCGGTCCCTATCATGCCCGACTTCATAAGCTTTCTAAAACTTTACAAGAAGTAGCACAAGTCTTATTTTGCTGCACTACTCCTTTGTGGTTTCTTCTCAAGCTTACACAACGACTTCGACGACAAGCTCCGAAGGTGTTTTTGGCTTCCTTTGACTCACATTCTAGTTGTTACCATGTATAAGAAGTCTTTTTTATTTTTTTTTTTCGTTTTGACCGAATGGTCTTCCTGATTAGTACATTTTCAAGCTTCCAAGGTCAATCTGCATCCACAACGATGAGGCCCCTAAGATGGGGTTTTTTTTTCACTACTCTTGTCATGTGCTTTCGTTGTCAACTTTGGTTTTTGATATAAGGTTAGTTCTGGATGAAAATACATTGCATTTTGGTTATATATGTTGATTGCATGTGATGCCATTGGTTATATTTTGTCTTTTCCATTAGTTCAAGTAAATCCAAATTAATTAAAATCTGGATTACTAGCACAATGTAGTCCAATAAATGAAAATACACTAATAATAGACAATTAGGTAATAATAAACAATCAAGATGGGTACATAAAAGAAAGAAAGTTAGGGGAAATAAGGGCTCTTTACCTAGCTCAACATGACTTGGAACAAGCCTAACTTGACTTGACTTGGACTTGATTTATCTTGACCTAACGTGAGCTCATCCTAACCGAGGCAATATTGACAAACTTGAGATGGTGTCAACCTAAATTAACATGTCTTAAGTCCAACTCAACTTTCTTAATTTGGATTTGAATTGAATAAATATTATTTATGTATTATTTTTTAATCGTTTTCTTTACTCTAAAAATTAACTTATGGGTTGATTCTAACCCATGAAACTTTTATCGTCATTTTAACTTTATAAACATTTTGCTTTTTGTGAATTTTATTACATTAAGTCATGTGGATCATAGCGAATATTGAACCAATGCCATTTGGAATATGTTTGTTTCACCATTTGAGCATCCAAATGTTCGTTGAAGAGTCATTGAAAATCACACTCACTTGTTTGAATTTTATTTATTTTTTTCTTACGTTTTGTTGAGTCAAAGATGCCTAAATGGTCGTTGCATTCAAAGCAACACCAATTGTGTTTTTTTATTGAATGAAGTTTTACTTTTCCTTTCTTCCATTTAAATTTCAACTACCCACGATAAGTCTTATTACTATCAACATTATTGTCACCTACCTACAATATATATGAGCATGAGAATGATGATCATATAAGTGAAGAACAATCATTACTTTATCTGTTACCTCTTCAACAGATATGGATCATGTTCGAAACTCAATTAGAGATCGAATTATAAGTTATACGTAACTTATATTATATTGATTTTGATATTATATTTTCCTGTCTTATATTTATATTTTAATATTTTATTTATAATATGTATTTCTTTTCCTCCGATGCAATTGTAACATCCCATTTAATAGTTTTTTAAGCTACTAAACAAAACATTATATTATGATCTAGCAAAGCAGATAGTCAGAATAAGCACACATGAGTTTAATACAGTCATCCCAAGTAACCGTTTAAATGTCCAACTACTAGCATGACCTATGCTAAGGAAAGGATATAACATGTATGTTCCTGCAGAGAACAAATAAGATATGTCAGACACAAGCGTTACCTTAACCCAATCCATAATCTCCTTAGTAGGCTTCCTCTCGGCTGGTATATGTCGTTTGGGATATCTCGGTGTGGACTGGTTTGGACCCGAGAGGGGTTACCTGCGGAAGAGACTCCAATGCTCAAGTCAGCAAAAACTCTCAGAAAGTCAAATCTCGTAATTAAGGGAGTAATGAATGCGTACCTTTAATTGCTGAAGTCCATACATATTTATAGATTATTAATTATGCTTAGCCACATCATGGGCTGGGCCCTTGTTTGGGCCGTAGGTGAGCCTGGGTCTTGGGCCAGGCCTCTTAGAACGATTATTGTGGGCCCTTAGGGGCCTTGCGGGTAGTGCTCTGAATTTGTCAAGTTCTTGCTTAATCATCCTAAGTTAGCGGCTTAGGCCGGTTACCCTTTAACGGCTTAGGCCGAGTATTGTTAATCATTCATACATGGTGATTACTTGCATCTTTGGGGGCTATATAGGCGGCTTTTATGGCTATAGTCGGGTTAAACCGGTTGGGTGTGGTACAATAGTCCCCCGATCGGTATAGCTATAGCAGAAAAGGATTAGAAGCGTGTTTGGCTAGGCCGGCTCGGTGTGGTACACCAGTCCCTCAGCCTTTAAGTGTGAGGAATAGTGTTAAGGCTTGGTATCTGAATAGGTTTGAGATAGGTGAAGAGGTGGCAGATGTCAGATGTCTAATCAAAAGGGTTTTGCGTCGTCATTTTTGAGCATTGTGACCTTTGGTGTGCATTATGATGCTTCATATGGGTTGTGACTTTTGGCGGGAAAATGTTGTGTCATTTGGAATCATCGCTTATAAATGCGGATTGCATGGAGAGTTTGTTTTTGTTGGCTTATTTGTAAGAATTCTGAAATCAGAGATTTGCGTGCATTAGAACTGTCCGACTAGTCTCTTGTATCTGCCGGCATATTTCATTCTCAAAAAGGTATGTCTAGTACTAGTGATAATGTGTCGTTGTCATCGTCAAGTAGTGGGAGTATGCGGTCTAGAGAGAATGTAGGTAGGCATCTTGAGGAGGGGAGTGTTAGCCCAATGGATGTGGTGGGGAGAATTCCAATGGAGACGATAACTGAAGTGAGGGAAGACCCTCCCGAGGAGATAGCGGAAAGTAGCTGGCCAGCCAAGGCCGGTTACGATTGGGTTGTGGCTGATGTTCGAAACCAGTCGTCATTGTTCCAATGGTCCAAGTTGCTGAACTCATGCTGAATTGTACTCCTGTGATATAGTGTCATTGGAGCGGGTGAGCGTTGTTGAGCGTGTTTGTCATGGGCAAGAAGGAGCTACCGACAAGTTTTTTTTATATGTATATGTGCCATTTTTCACAACTGCATGTTAGGTTGTCGCTAGACGAATTTGCTATGGGGGTGCTCCGCCTATTAAACGTAGCGCCTACTCAACTACATCTAAACAGTTGGGCGTACTTGCAGGCCTTTCGTGTCCTTTGTCAATCGTTGTATCTGCAGCTGTCTCCCCTTGCATTTTTATACTTTTACGACACGAGGCCTCGACAACCGACAACATGGCTATCCTTGGTGAGCAGGCCGAGTATAAGCAGGTTGGATGCATTTACGCAATTGTTCAAACACTTCAAAGATGGGTTTTTCAAAGTTGTAGTGAAGGAGGGAAGGAGGTCGCATTTCCTCAACGCAGTTGGGAGTACCAAATTCCCTTTTAGCTGGATGGGTAACCCTTGGCGGTATAAGGATATGAGTACCGATGAGTTATCGGCAGCGGATAGGGAGGTGGTGGAGGTGCTGATGAAGTTTACGGATAGATTGTCCACTAAGAGCTTAGTTAGGGTTTATAATTTGATTCATCCGATAATTGATATTGAAGGTATCTGTTTGTGATTTCAACTGTTTCAATGTGTCTAAGTTAAACTAATCAAACTTTGGTGTGTTCAATGCAAAACAAATGGCTCAAGTTGGGAAGAAGAATTTGACCATTTTCCAAGCGCTGAGGAAGGAGAAGGCTGTTAAAGCAAAAGTGGCAGAAAACACTGAGGTCTTAAATTTACAAGAGTCATTGGTGGAGGTGCATGTACATGGCGGCACCAAGAGGAAAGCCGAGTTGCCGACCAGGCGTGGCAGAGGCAAAGATGTTAAGAAGGTGAGGGCTGCCTTGTTAGGGCAGGGGTCATCTAGTGGCGCTAAGGGGCCGGAAGCCGGTTTGATTGAGTTGCTAGAGACAACCGTTAGGAAAGATATTGAGATTAACATGACGGAGACGCTGATTAACTCCATTGATAGTGTGGAGTCGGAACACCTGGTGAGGACGATGGTGGAGTTTAGCAACAAGGCTTTAATATTGGATCGCTGAGTTGGGTCGTTGTACCGAAGAGAGCTGAAGGAAGGGAATCGCGAGAAGTTGGAGGAGCTGCAAGGAAAGGTTGACAAGTTTACGGAAGAAAAAGCTGCATGAGAGAAGGAGAGGGAAGAGTGGAAGGAGGAGAAAAAGAGGTTAGGGACCTGGAAGGTTCGCTGCTTGGACTCAGAGGAGAAGCTTAAAGGGAGGATAGCCGACCTTGAGGCGGACTATGACGAATTGAAAGAAAAACATGAAGGGGTAGAAGTCGAGCTCGAGGAGTTGAAAAGCTGCATCATTCAAGAGCACATCAATGGGTTTCAGAAAGGGGTGAGGCAGGCGGCCTTCTTCTGCAAGAAGGTTGATGTGGTGGATCCAAGGTTTGATGTGAACAAAGATGTAATGGACGGCCAGCTCATCGATGAAGCCAAGAGCCACCCTAGAGAGGAGGTAGAGAAGGCCATGGCGGATGAAGATGCGAATGTGGGGGCGATCGTGGAGGGTGAAGGCGACAAGGCGGCTTAGGGTGTAGTTTTATGATTCCTATTGCTAATGAATCCTAAGTTTGTAATAACTCGTACAATATTTTTCATTACTTTTGAATGTGATGCATACTTGTGGATATGTTTGTTATGGTTGTTTGACGATAACATTCATGATAAGAACGCGCTTATTTGGTGATGTTGTTATGCATGTTATACGCTATGTTTTATGTTTATTTGTCTGGATATGTGTTATTGTTGTTGTTTGTTTGGTTAATGGGAGTAGTCGACCCAGGCCGCTTAAGGGTGGGGAACTAAAAACGAATTAAACATTAAGTTAAGGGTGTTCGACCCAGGCCGCTTACTTGTGGTAAGGGTGGGGAACTAAAACGAATTAAACATTAAGGCAAGGAGTGGACGTGAGGTTAAGAACCATTTGTTTTATTTATGAGATTTGGGGTGCCTCGTTAAAAACTCCCTGGCCAAAACCCTCCTTAGGGAAAAAAGACCAGGTGAGGAAAAAAAGTACACCCAGGGTTACAAGTATGTGTTACAATACATGTCTTTAACTAAAATAAAACTTGAGATGGGACACATTCCTTGTATTGGGTATTTCTTCCCCTGATAATTGTTCAAGCTTATACGCGCCTCCTCTAGCATCTTCACGTATTCGGTACGGGCCGCCCCAATTGGCGAAGAACTTGTCATCCTTCTTTCTTACACCACTGGCCATTCTCCAAACTAAGTCTCCCTTTGCAAACGATTTTGGCATAGGTTCGCATTATATTTTCTGGTCGCTCTCTGTTTGGTAGCTAAGTTGCGTATCTGGGTTTTTTCTCTTAACTCAGGTAGGAGGTCGAGGTGGGTGCTCATGTTTTGATGATTTTGGACTAGGTCGTATAGTTCACGGCGTAGAGATGGTTCACCAATTTCAACTGGTATCATGGCGTCTATGCCGTATACTAGGCTGAACAGATATTCGTTTGTTGCTGATTGAGGGGTACACTTGTAGGCGCACAACACTTCCATTAATTCTTCTGGCCATCGGCCCTTGGCGTTGTCCAACCGTTTACGCAGTTCTACTAGTATAACCTTATTTTCTGCCTCGGCCTGTCCATTGGTATGTGGGTGTTCAACAGAGTTGGTTACATATTTGATGCCTAGGCTAGTATAGAATTTAGCGAGTTCTTTGTCTATAAACACCCGGCCATTATTGGTGATGATTGTATGTGGGACGCCATATCGGCTTATAATATCCTTCCAAACGAATTGTTGGACCTGTTGGGCTATAATGGTGGCTAATGGTTTGGCTTCTATCCACTTGGTGAAGTAGTTGACGACTACTATCAAGAATTTTACTTGGCCTTTTCTCGGGGAGAAAGGGCCGAGAATGTCCCTAGTATGGAGAATATAGAATGGAGTTGTTCTTGTTTTTGATGGATGAGGTTGCCATGTTTCTGGCAAGGTATGCATCTTTTGACAAAAGCATGGCAATCGGCCTCCATGGTCGGCCAAAAGTAACTGGCGTGAAGGATTCTAGTAGTCATGGTGCGTGCGCCAGAATGATAGCCGCATATGCCTTCATGTAACTCTTTAATGATGTTCTGAGCTTGTTCTGCAGTGACGCATTTGAGAAGTGGTTGGTTGTATCCTCGTTTGTACAGGTCATCACCTATCATCGTGTACCTGGCGACTTTAGTTAGCCAACTCTTGTCAGCATCAGGTGGGGGGTTACCGATTTGGAGGTATTGGATGTAGGGAGTTGTCCAATTGTCAGCTTGGTGTTGGGTTAGGGTATGGCAAGTGTTTGTGATGGAAGGGGTGGATAGCGTTTGTTGTAAGGGTGATCAGTGGTGGCTTTTTAGCTCAATGCTAGCGAGTTTGGATAATATATCGGCTTTGACGTTTTCAGATCTGAGGATGTGTTGGATGCAGACTTGTTCGAAAGCATATTGGATGACTTTTCGGACCAGGTGATAATATTGTAGGAGGGTAGGGTCTTTGATCTGGGATTCGTCATTTAGATGGTCCACAGTAAGTTTGGAATCGGTTTTGCATGTGAGTGATTTGACACCAACTTCGCGGGCGAGGGATAAACCGACGAGGAGATCATTGACAAAGTCTAGGAGGCATGGAGCTTTGATGGGGTCCTGGGGTTCATAGCAGATGTTAAACTCGGATAATTTGATGGCCCAAGACGATATACAACGTGCAAGGTCTGGTTTCTGTAGTATCTTCTGGATGGGGTAGTCAGTTTTGACGATGATGTTGTGGTTTTGAAAATAGGGACGTAGGCGTCGCGCTGCGTGTACTAGGGATAAGACTTACTTCTCCACCATCTGGTATCTCGTTTAGGGATCTTATAGGGTTCGGCTGACGAAGTATACAAGGTGTTGAGTGCCATTGACCTCCTGAACTAGAGCGACGCTTACGGTGTGATCCTTAGCGGTGATGTAAACGAGTAGGGGCTGATGGGTGTCCAGCTTATGGAGGATGGGTGGTGAAGTGAGGGTGGTTTTTAGTTTTTGAAAGACTTGTTCACAATCGTCGTTCCACGTGAACTTGGCCGATTTTTTGAGCAGTTGAATGATGGGTTGGGTTTGTTCGGCTAACTTGGGAAGGAAGCGGGAGATGGCGGTTAGTCGGCCTATGAAGCGTTCTACTTCTTTGACACGGTTGGGGCTTCGCATCTCAATAATTGCATTGCACTTCTCAGGATTAGTCTCTATGTCGCGTTGTGTGATCATGAATCCGAGGAATTTACCACGATTGACGTTGAACACATATTTTTCAGAATTGAGGCGGAGGTTGTATTGTCTTAATGCAGAGAAGACGGTGGACAAGTCTTGAGCGTGCTGGTGATGACTTGGGGATTTGACGACCATATCATCGACGTATACCTTGACACACTTGCCCATTATATGGATGAAGACCTTATCCATTAGTCGTTGATATGTTACTCCTGCTTTTTGAGGCCGAACAGCATAACCTTGTAGAAGTAGTTGGCGTCGTCTGTAATGAAGGCGGTTTTGTTCATGTCAGATATGGCCATGGGAATCTGGTTCTAACCAGAGTATGCATCAAGAAAACTAAGAACTTTGTTACCGGCTGCACCATCGACAAGTCGGTCAATGTTGGGTAAGGGGTAGGCGTCCCTAGGACAGGCTTTATTGAAATCCGTGTAATTGACGTACATCCGCCATTTGCCATTAGCTTTCTTGACTAAAACCACGTTGGAGAACCAGGTGGTGTAGTGGGCTTCTTCGATAAACCCTGCGTTGAGCAACTTGTCGGCTTCGGCCTTGGCCGCTAAGCAACGTTCTTCACCAAGTTTGCATTTTTTCTGGGAGACATATCGGGCCTCCTTATAAATGGATAGTTTGTGGGATGCGACTTGAGCGTCAACGTGACGTAAGTCGGCAACTGACCAAGCAAAGAGATATGTGTTGTTGATGAGGGTAGGGGTAAGGATGTCGCCCTACTCATGTTGTAATCCAGTGCCGAGTTTGATGGGGCGTCCATTAGGGAGTTCCAGTGGTATGGTTTCTTTGACTGGGGTCTGGATCATCTCCAGATAAGACAATGTCAGAGCCAGGTGGTCGTTCAATATGATTAGTTTGAAGCATGGGGTGTTGGCGATGAAAGGTCCCCACATGTGTAGCGTTTTAATGTGAAAGGTTCCCACTAGGCAAGGAGGAGGTGTTGGCGATGAAATCGGTAAAAGGATGACGGCGTCTAGGTTGTGTGAATGAGAGCGAGTGAGGGGAGATGGGATGGTGAACAAGGGTAGGAAAAGTTGAAGTGAAGTTGTGAGGAGGGATAGATTGTATATGGCGGAGGTGTCTCTTTCTGGCAGATGATGTGGATCTGCCACTAGCAAAGCCACCAGAGATGGTGTTAATAGTGTCGCGTAGGGGGGTCGGTAGGGGTGATATTGGTGCGAGCCGATTGGGGGTCGTAGTTAGTGGGTTGGCTTGGACGTTTGTCATGGCGAGAATCGCGGGGAGGGCGTCAGTGGTCAGAACGAGGAAGGTGATCGGATCGGGGAGGGTGGTCGTCTCTGTTGATGAAGCGGCGGAAGTGGCCAAAACAAACCAACTCTTAAATCTTGTCTTGGATTGCTTTACATTCCTCAGTGGTGTGGCTGTGGTTTCGTTGATAGTGGCAATATTTAGTCATGTCCGCGTTGGGAGGAGTGGTCGTCTTGCGTGGTGGTGGGATGTGGTCAGCCTGTAGGACTTCGTCAAAGAGTCGGGATCGAGGAACGTTTAGGGGTGCATATCTGGTGAAGCGGTGTTGTTGGGCTTCTCAGGGTCTCGGGTCAGGCCTGGAAGGTTGTGTAGGGGGGTTGCTACAGAGGGTGTATAGTCATTGCAAAATTTTGTATGGAGAGTTTGCATCTCCTCCATGTAGACATAATCGACGGCGCGGAGTTTCAACTCATGCATGGAGGCGGGTGGGTGGAGCTAGACGTTGTTGGCGAAGGAGCTAGGTTTAAGAGTGAGTACATTGCATTGAAGTATCATTTCTTGATTGAGGTGTGGTGTGCGAAGGGAAGCCCTACTGAAACGGTCAATGAAAGCCCGGAGCGTGTTGTCTTATTCTTGTCTAACGCCGAGAAGTGAGATTGTTGTAGTTTGATGTGGGCGGCTGCCGGTGAAGTGAGTGGTAAAGATCTTGGAGAGGGTGTCGAAGCAGTCGATAGAGTATGGCGGAAGGGTGGTAAACCATTCGAGGGCAGGGCCTTTAAGGGTGGTAGGGAAGGCCTTGCAGAAAACAGCGTCATGAGAAGTGTGGAGGGCGACGTGGGTGATATAGACCTTGAGGAGTTCGTCTTGGTCGGTCTCACATGTGTAGCGTTCTAGTGTGAAAGGTTCCCACTGGACAGGGAGGGGGTGTTGGCGATGAAATCGGTAAAAGGATGACGGCGTCTAGGTTGTGTGGATTGGAGCGAGTGAGGGGGGATGGGATGGTGAACAAGGGTGGGAAAAGTTGAAGTGAAGTTGTGAGGGGGGATATGGGTGGTGGGGAGGGTGAGAGGCATGTTATAGGGTGGGATTTGGGTGGTGGGTAGGGTGGAAGGCATGTTATTGGGTGGGATGTGGGTGGTAGGTAAGGTGGCGGCGGGGGTAGGAGCCGTAGTGTTTCCTAAAAGGGTAGGGTGGAAGTATGTATGATGGGTTGAGAGGGTAGGAGTTTGCTGAGTGGTGGTGAAGGTGTGCGGGGTAGGATTGTACTTGCTTTCTTCTTCGGTGGGCTGGAAAGTTGGGGACCCTACGGCATCGGATGTTTCCTTAGCCTTTCCCTTTTGAGCGAGATCGGCCTCAATCCCAGCCTACTCTGCGATCTAGATCATCTCCAGATAAGGCTATGTCAGAGCCGGGTGGTCGTTCAATATGATTGGTTTGAAGGATGGGGAGTTGTGGGCGTAGGCTGGCCATGTAGCATTCGCATGCGAGCCGCTGGTCAACATGGATGGTAAGGATGTCGCCGAATGGGGATGGAAATTTCATGGCCAGATGAGGCGTGGAGACGACAACGCCAAGAGTGTTGAGTGAAGGTCGGCCGAGGAGGACATTACAGGATGTGGGCACAACACGACGAGGAATCGGATAGGTATTGTCTTGGTTTGAGCGTCATCGCAGAAAATGGTATGAAGGTCGATGTAGCCACAGGTGGATACATTTACCCCTGAGAATCCATATATCAGTTCATCGTATGGAACCATGGTGGTGGTGGGGAACTAGAGTTTCTGGTATGTTGCCTAATAGAGGATGTCGACTGAACTGCCTTGGTCAATGAGGACTTTCTTGATGGCGTAGTTTTCTAACTCAACTGTGATGACCATGGGGTCATCCTGCTGGTGATCAAGGCAATGGAAGTCGTCGTCTGTGAAGGTTATGAGGGGCATGCGGCGTTTGTGGTAGGAGTGAGTAATGTTGTTGATGGATTGTATATGGCGGAGGTGTCTCTTTTTGGCGGATGATGTGGATCTGCCACTACGAAAGCCACCAGAGATGGTTTTAATAGTGTCGCGTAGGGGGGTCGGTAGGGGTTATATCTATGCGAGCAGGTTGGGGGTCGCGATTAATGGGCTGGCTTGGACGTTTGTCGTGGCGAGAATCGTAGGGAGGGCGTCAGTGGTCAGAACGAGGAAGGTGATCGGATCGGGAAGGGTGGTCGTCTCTGTGGATGAAGCGGCGGAAGTGGCCAGCACGAACCAACTCTTCAGTCTTGTCTTGGAGTGCTTTACATTCCTCAGTGGTGTGGCTGTGGTTTCGTTGATAGTGGCAATATTTAGTCATGTCCGCGTTGGGAGGAATGGTCGTCTTGCGTGGTGGTGGGATGAGGTCAGCCTGTAGGGCTTCGTCAAAGAGATGGGATCAAGGAACGTTTAGGGGTGCATATCTGGTGAAGCGGTGTTGTTGGGGTTCTCGGAGTCTCGGGTCAGGCCTGGAAGGTTGTGTAGGGGGGTTGCTACAGAGGGTGTATAGTCATTGCAAAATTTTGTATGGAGAGTTTGCATCTCCTCCATGTCGACATAATCGACGGCGCGGAGTTTCAACTCATGCATGGAGGCGGGTGGGTGGAGGTACACGTTGTTGGCGAAGGAGCCAGGTTTGAGAGTGAGTACATTGCATTGAAGTATCATTTCCTAATTGAGGTGTGGTGTGCGATGGGCAGCCTTACTGAAACGGTCAATGAAAGCCCGGAGCGTCTCGTCTTATTCTTGTCTAACGCCGAGAAGTGAGATTGTTGTAGTTTGATGTGGTCGGCTGCCGATGAAATAAGTGGTAAAGATCTTGGAGAGGGTGTCGAAGCAGTCGATGGAGTACGGCGGAAGGGTGGTAAACCATTCGAGGGCAAGGCCTTTAAGGGTGGTAGGGAAGGTGATGAGTTCAAATTTTTGCCCTCATTTAATATTTAAATTTGGGGATTTAATTGAATTTTCTGTGCTTAAAGATTGATTTAATTAGGATTTGTGATTATTGGATTTATTGAGTAAGTTTGGTAAAAGTGGCGTAAAAATTGATTTTAGTTGCATAAAATATTATTGGATATTCTAACGTTTGTTAATGCAGCTGGAATTTATTTTTGGTCAATTAATAATGTGATTTTGAAATATTCAAAGTTACAAAATAAGTCCAAAATCAAGAAATTCTGAAAAAGAATAAATCAGGAGCTAAATGC